>OCVV011172423.1_pt1 | contig 12267 bp, 1 predicted proteins | sample 1539721 | NCBI WGS metagenome assembly OCVV01 (sample SAMN02144230, study PRJEB22623) | gut metagenome | biome: sheep rumen | host: Ovis aries | place: New Zealand | reverse complement strand
ATATAACGTTTAAATTAACTTAAATTGATAACTATTTTAATATTTAATTAAAAAACAATAATTTATATTTTTAATACGCAAAAATTAATTTTAAACTAAATAAATGAATTCCACAAAAATAATAGTTATCTTAATCATTCTTTGTCCAGTTTTTTCTCTATATAATATCTCAATAAATACCACAGGAATGGAAAACTGGGTTTATCACAAAATATTATATACTAGATATATCGGAAGACCAATCGAAATATTAATAAATGATAACATTCCGATAGAAAATAAAGATTTTAGATATAGAAATAATTATTTATATGTTCGAACAAAATATTCCCAAATTAATGTAGTGCTAGTTTGGGACGAATCAATCGGAGAGGGAGATATAATTTTAGATTCGACAAATTCTTTAATAATTAATGATGATAATAATATAACTAAAGAAACAGATAATATAAATCAAAATACGAATGAAATTTTTAGTGATAAAAATATTATAATAAAAAAAACATCTAGACAAGAAATAATGGTTAAAGAAAATACATCAGAAGAAATATTTACGGATTCATTATTTAATAATTCAAATAATGAACGAAGAAGACTTGAAGAAAATGAGAAAAAAACCTTAAAAGTTGGGTTAGTAAAATTATTAACAGATATGACAGATATAACAAATTCAGAAGAAAAAATATTTATTGATGATGGGGAAAAGAATACAATAGAAAATAAAGAAAATAATCCCACAGAAAAATTAGATAATAATGACAATAATTCTTTTATAGATGGTCTTTCATATAAAAAAATTCATATAAAAGAAACCACATTTAATACCGAAGTTATTTTTGAAGAAAATCCCACAGAAACAACAATTCAGACGCATATTGAAGAAGAGCCTAAAGAAATTAAACAAATAAATTTAAATGCGGAAAATATGTTTAAAGATTGCGAAAAAATATTAACAATTGATTTCGAAAATTTCGATACGACGAGAATATATAATATGAAAAATATGTTTCATTCTTGTAAATCTTTAACTCATGTTTATCATTTTTATCCCGAAAATGTTGAAGATATGTCTTTTTTATTTTATAATTGCTTTGAATTAACTTATATCGAATTTAATAATACTGATTATCCTTGGAAAAATAAAGATGTGACAAATATGGAATATATGTTTAATAATTGCACGGAAATAACTTCGATAAATTTGGAATATTTTCATACGGATAAAGTATATAATATGGAATATATGTTTTATAATTGTTTAAAACTAAATGATTTAAATTTGAAAAATTTCAAAATTTCTTCGGTGAATAATATGGAATATATGTTCGCCAATTGTCAAGCTTTAACTTCTTTAGAAATTAATCGGAATAATGATAATACACCAAATCTTGAAAATGTGAAATATATGTTTTATAATTGCTATAATTTGAATTCTTTAGAAATAAAAATTAATGCTGAGGAAGTTACTAATATGGAATATATGTTTTATTGTTGTTCAAAATTAACTTCTCTAGACTTAAAAGCATTCAGTACTCCAAATGTTGAAAATATGGAATATATGTTTTATAATTGTTCAAAATTAAATTCATTAAATATAAATAATTTTATCACATCTAATGTAAAAAATATGGAATATATGTTTTATGGATGTAAAACTTTATCTCAACTATCACTTGTTAATTTTGATGTTTCTGAAGTTACAAATATGAGATATATGTTTTCTGAATGTTCCGGATTAATAAAAATAGATATAAAAATAGATGAATTCAATTGTACAAATGTAGAGAATATGACACATATGTTTTATAACTGTGGTAAATTAGCTAATTTAAATGTAAATAATTTTATTACTTATAAAGTAAAAAATTTAGATTATATGTTTGCTAATTGTGGTAGTTTAACTACTTTGGCATTAACAAAATTTAATACTTCTTTTGCAGAGAATATGGAATATATGTTTTCAAATTGTAAAAAATTAAATTATTTGGATATATCTAAATTTGAAACTTCAAATGTAATAAATATGGAATATATGTTTAATTCTTGTTTAAAACTTGTATCTTTATATGTAGATAATTTTGATACATCTAAAGTAACTAATATGAATTATATGTTCAATGATTGTAAAAGTTTGGAAAATATAAATATAGAATTTAATTCAACCGAAGTTAAAACTATGAATTCAATGTTTTGTAATTGTGAAAAATTAAAGTCATTATATTTTACTAATAAGTTAGATACTTCATTAGTTACTGATATGAGTAAAATGTTTTATAATTGTCATACAATAGAAGAATTAAATCTGCAATATTTTTATACACCAAATTTAACAAATATGTCTTCAATGTTTTATAATTGTTATAATTTAGTTTCATTAAATTTATCATTATTTGATACATCAAATGTACAAGATATGTCACAATTATTTTATTCATGTAAATCTTTATTATCTTTAGATCTTAATAATTTTAATACTACAAATGTTATAACTATGAATTCAATGTTTAAAGATTGTAATAATTTGACTTATTTGGATTTGTTTTTTGAAACTCCATTTGTTACTAATATGGACTATATGTTTTTTAATTGTTTCAATTTAACTTCTTTAAATTTATCAAGCTTTCAAACTAAAGAATTAGAATCGATGACAGAAATGTTTTTAAATTGCAATTCATTAATATATTTAAATGTGGATAATTTTATCACTAGTAAAATTAAAAATATGAAAAATTTATTTCGTGGATGCCAATCGTTAGTTTCACTTAACTTGAAAAGTTTTGATACTTCATCTGTTAATGATATGAAAAATATGTTTTATAATTGTTATTCTATAGATTCATTAGATTTATCCAATTTCAGAACAGCATCAGTAAATAATATGAAAAAAATGTTTTATAATTGCAAAAATTTAAGTGTTATCAATTTGTCTGATTTTAAAGTTGAAAATGTAATTCGAATGGAAAAAATGTTTGAAAATTGTGAAAAATTAGAATATCTTGATTTATCTAGTTTCAAAACAAGAAAAGTTATTAGTATGGCAAATATGTTTTTAAATTGCTTTTCAATGAAAAGTATTGATTTATCAAATTTTGATACTAATATAGTTAGAAATATGTCACATATGTTTTCGAATTGCCAAAATTTAACATCTTTAAAATTAGTATCTTTTAATATAGGAAATGTTTCAGATATGAGTCATATGTTCTATGAATGCATTTCTTTAAAATCATTAGATTTATCAAATTTTGCAAGTCCTAATTTATTTGATATATCTTATTTATTTACAAATTGTTCAAATTTAACTTCTTTAAATCTAAATATTTTTAATACATCTCAAATAACAGATATGAAATATATATTTTTCGGATGTGAGAAATTAAAATCATTAGATTTATCAAGTTTCAACACTTCAAATGTAGAAAATATGGAATATATGTTTGCAAATTGTTCTTCTTTAACTAAATTAAATACATCCTCTTTTGATACTTCTTCGACAACGAATATGGCAGGATTATTCAAAAACTGTAAATCGTTAAGCAAAATCGATATTTCTTCCTTTGATACAATTAAAGTAAATAATATGGAAAGTATGTTTCAAGGCTGTTCTAATGTGGTATCTTTAGAAGATTTAAATTTTACTACGGAAAATGTTACGAACATGGCGTATATGTTTTCTGAATGTGATTCTTTAACATCTATGAATGTATTAACTTTTGATACAGTAAATGTAAAAAATATGAGTCATATGTTTCAAAAATGTGGATCTATGACAGAATTAAATTTATCATCTTTTGACACTAATAATGTTGAAACTATGGAATATATGTTTGATTCTTGTATTAATTTAGAATATATTGACTTCTTTTTTTCTTCTTATAGACCTAAAAAGAATAATGGTGATGGTGGCCAAGAACCTGTTGATGAACCAATAAAAATTGATAAAAATAAAACTAAAATAGAAAGTAGTATTATGCCAAGTGATTTTTCAAGTGAAAATATAGAAGAAACTATTTCTGATAAGGAAAAAATATTCATAGATATCACTGTTGCCACTGAAAAAAAGGAATCGGAAGAGCATGAGCATTTAATCAAAAAAAGCGATGAATTAAGTGAGGAAGAAGAAGAAGTTCATATTTCCCGTCTTCAAAGAGTAAATAGTACTTTTAGTACTTTTAATGTGAGGAATATGGAAAATATGTTTAGTAACTGTTTTAAACTTACTTATTTAAATTTATCAAATTTTAATATTGAAAATGTTTTAAATATGAATAATATGTTCACTAATTGCTCAACATTAGAAGAATTAGATTTAACTTTATTTAATGCACTTAATGTAGAAGAAGCTCAAGGAGTGTTTGATAATTGTATAAAATTAACAAGTATTAAATTTTATGCGTTTAGCGGAAAAAATATTTCTAATTTAAGTTATATGTTTCATAATTGTTCTTCTTTAGATTATTTAGATTTATCTAGTTTTGATTTGTCAAATGCGACTGATTTGAGTTATATGTTTTCGGGATGTAATAATTTAACTTCTTTAGAATTATTTAATAATTTAAGTTCAAATTTTCTTAATGCAAGTTCAATGTTTTCAGATTGTTATAGTCTTACATCAATAAATTTAGAGCAATTTGCGAGTATTAAAGTCAAAAACGCTGAAAAAATGTTTTATAGTTGTTCATCTTTGACTAATCTATCCTTATTAAATTTCGATACATCTTCAACTATGAATATGTCAAAAATGTTCACGAATTGTTCTTCTTTAATATATATAAATATATCAAAATTCGATACATCTAATGTAACAAGTTTTGATTCAATGTTTGAAAATTGTTCTTCTTTAGTTTATTTAGACTTATCAAATTTCGTTACTTCAAATGTCACAGAGATGAATGCTATGTTTCATAATTGTAGTTCTTTGAGTTCTTTAGATTTAAATATATTTGATACTTCTAAAGCGACGAATTTTTCGCATTTGTTTGCGAATTGTAGTAATTTAACTTTGTTAAATATGGATAATTTTAGTACTATTGAAGTAATGTCAATGAATTCGATGTTTTATAATTGCTCTCAATTGGTATATTTTAATATGCAATCATTTAATACTAGTAATGTTACTGATATGGCAAATATGTTTTTTGGTTGCGAAAGTGTTTTTGAATTAAATGTTTCACATTTTGATACACATCAAGTTACTTCGATGATTTCAATGTTTGAAAAATGTAGTAATTTAAATGAATTAAATTTAAGTACTTTGGATACTTCAAATGTTAATAATATGACACGAATGTTTTCTGATTGTTCATTATTAATTGATTTAGATATAAGTAATTTTAATACTTTGCAAGTGAGCAATATGGCTTATATGTTTAATAATTGTAGCAATTTAGAATCACTTAATTTAAGTTCATTTGATATATCAAATGTAACTAATATGGAATATATGTTTTCAGAATGTTCAGTTTTAACATCATTAACTGTAGAATCTTTTAAAGAATCTCATGTTGAAAATATCAATTCAATGTTTTCCGGATGTTCTTTATTAAGTTCAATTGATTTATCTAATTTTTATACTCTTAATGTATACAATATGGCTAAAGTTTTTTATAAATGTTATTCCTTAAAAGAATTAGATTTAACACATATATATACGAATTTAGTAACAAATATGGAATATATGTTTTATGAATGTTGGTCTTTAAATTCATTGAATTTAACAATATTTGATACTTCATCTGTAAGAAATATTAGTCAAATGTTTTATGATTGCTCATCTTTAACAGATTTAATCATTGATAAATTCGATACTTCGCAAATTATAGATATGAAATATTTGTTTTATGGATGCACTTCTTTGAAATCTTTGATTTTAATAAATTTTGATACTCGGAAAGTTGAAAACATGGAATATATGTTTTATAATTGTAAAAATTTAATTTCTATAGATTTATCAAGCTTTAAAACTGAATCTGTGACAAATATGGAAAATATGTTTAATAATTGTTCTTCTTTAGTTAGTTTAGATTTATCAAATTTCGTCACAAATAAGGTTGAAGATATGAATTCGATGTTTAGAAATTGTTCAAATCTTATTTCTTTAAATTTATCAAACTTCGATGTTTCCAAAGTAATAAATTTAGAAAACATGTTTAATGGTTGCAAATCCTTAAAAGATTTCGATATAAGAAATTTCAGAACATCAAATGCGAATTCAGCAATCCAAATGTTTAAAGATTGTTCTTCTTTAGTCCAATTGGATTTATCCCAATTTATTTTAAATACAAAAAATATTTCAAGTATGTTTTATAATTGTAAGTCTTTAGTATCTCTTAATTTATTAAAATTTAGAACGAAATATGTTGAAAATATGTCTTATGTATTTTATAATTGCAATAATTTAAAGATATTGGAAATATCAGAAATTAAGACGAATAATGCGATTTATATGGAATATATGTTTTATGGATGTAATTCTTTGGAATCATTAAATATATTGAATTTTAAAACAAATAATGTAATAAAAATGAATCATATGTTTGATGGATGTGGCACTCTTAAAAATCTCGATTTGTCGAATTTTAATACAATCAATGTAACCAATATGGAATATATGTTTTCAAATTGCAATTCTTTGACTTCTATTAATTTACAGAATTTTGATACTTCAAATGTAATAAATATGGGAAATATGTTTTCATTTTGCAAATCATTAATATCTCTGGAATTACCGGCAAATTTCGTTACTTCTGAAGTTCAATATATGGATTCTATGTTTAAAAATTGTGAAACTTTAACAATTTTGGATATAAATAATTTTAATACTATTAATGCTATAAATATGAAAAGCATGTTTGAAAGATGCACACATTTAAAAAGTTTAATTTTTGATATAAATAATTTTAATACTTCAAATGTGAGTGATATGCAATATATGTTTAGTAATTGTAAAGAACTTGATTCATTAGATTTGTCCAATTTTGATACTTCTTTAGTAACAAATATGAGAAATATGTTTGAATCTTGTAAAAAATTGACACATATTAATGTTAATGTATTTAATACTTCAAAAGTGACAGATATGCAAAAAATGTTTAGAAATTGCAGAGAAATAACTAAATTAAATATTTCAAATTTCGATACTTCTTTAGTCATAGATATGAGTAATATGTTTGAATTATGCCCAAAATTAACTTCAATAGATGTATCAAATTTTGATACTGCAAAAGTAACAAACATGGAAAAAATGTTTAGTAATTGTCAATCAATAACTGAATTAGATATATCTTTATTCGATGTAAAATCTTTGACTAAAATTAGTAGAATGTTTGAATTTTGTTCTAAATTAGTTTCAATATATTTTCATAATTTTTACACATATAAAGTAACCGATATGAGTTATATGTTTTATGGTTGTCCTTCTTTAAAATATTTAGAATTATCCTCATTTAAAACTGCCACTGTTATTGATATTAGTCATATGTTTCATGGATGTAATTCATTGACATCGGCTAATTTGCTTAATTTTGATACTTCTTCTGTTATTAATATGAATGCAATGTTTGAAGATTGTGTATCTTTAAAATCATTAAATTTATATCTTTTTAAAACAAATAATGTTGAAAATATGGAAAAAATGTTCCAAGGATGTAATTCATTAACTTCATTGAATATAACAAATTTTATCACAAACAAAGTTAAAAAAATGAACAGCATGTTTAATGGCTGTTCTGCTTTAACTTCTATATCTATAGAAAATTTTGATACTTCTTCAACCGAAGAAATGGAATATATGTTTGCGAATTGTAGTTCGGTTGTCGATTTAGATTTATCCAGATTTGATATTTCAAAAGTTAAAAAAATGAAATATATGTTTTATGGATGTTCTAAATTAAATTCTTTAAATGTGAGTAATTTCCAAACATTTCAAGTTAATGATATGAGCTATATGTTTTCAGGGTGTATCAAAATTACAAATTTGGATTTAAGTAATTTTGTTACAACCAGGGTTACAAATATGGAAGGAATGTTTAAAGATTGTAATAAATTAGAAGATTTAAATATTTCTAATTTTAATACTTTCCAAGTTACTAATATGAAAGATTTATTTGCAAATTGTTTCAAATTAAAAAGCATTGATTTAATTAATTTTCATACTTCTAAAGTCATTAATATGGAATCAATGTTTAAAGATTGTTCATCATTAGAAACATTAGATGTTTCAGATTTTATCACTTCTGAAGTGGTAAATATGGATTCAATGTTTTATGGTTGTTCTTTAATTAAATCATTAAATATTTCTAATTTCGATACGTCAAAAGTGACAAATATGAAAAATCTATTCAAAGGATGCAAATCATTGACTTCAATAAATGTAGAAGATAATTTTATTACTTCAAAAGTTGAAAATATGATGAATATGTTTTCTGACTGTAATTCTTTGATTGATTTAAATGCAACAAATTTTGATACTGCGAAAGTTACAAATATGGCCTCGATGTTTTTCGGATGTGAAAAATTAAGCTCATTGAATTTAGAAAAATTTATTACTAATAAAGTTGTTGATATGAATTCTATGTTTATGGGCTGTTTATCTTTATTTTCGATAAACGTATCAAATTTTGATACTTCTCATGTTACAAATGTTGAACATATGTTTTCAGATTGTTGGTTATTACATGAGATAAATATAAGTAATTTTAATTTATCTTTGATTAGTTCATTGGAATATATATTTAGTTGTTGTAAAGCAGCAAAATCAATTATTTTACCTAAGATTGAAAATTCAAAATTAAAAAGTTTATCTCATATGTTTTCAGAATGTTCTTTATTAAAATCATTAGATTTATTAAATTTGGATACTTCATCTGTTGTTTATATGGATTATATGTTCTCAGGTTGTAGTGCCTTAACAAGTTTGAATTTATATAAATTTAACACAAAAAAAACTACCTATATGCATTATATGTTTTCAGAATGTGTTTCATTAACATCATTAGATTTAAGTAAATTTGATACTAAATCTGTTAGATTTATGACCGGGATGTTTTATGGCGCATCTTCCATTAAATATTTAAATTTATCAAGTTTTAATACCGAAAAAACTGAGGATATGAGTTTTATGTTTTATAAATTAAAATCGATAAAGTCTTTAGATATTTCAAAATTTAAAACATCGAATGTCGAATATATGAATTATATGTTCGGAGGATGCGAATCACTCACATCTCTTGATATATTGCATTTTAATATTTCTAAAATTGATTCATTAGATAATATGTTCTCTGATTGTTATAATTTACAATTCTTAAATTTATCAAATTTCAATACTGATAATATTATCACAATGAATTATTTATTTAGTAATTGTAAATCATTAACTTCTATTGATTTATCAAGTTTTAATACTTCTAAAACAATTTCTATGGAAAAAATGTTTGCAGGATGTAAATCTTTGCAAAGTTTAAATATAACACATTTTGATACTTCTTCTGTGACTTCAATGGCTTATTTATTTAGTGAATGCTCGTCGTTAATAGAAATAAATTTGACTAACTTGAATACATCTTTGGTGAATAATATGAATTATATGTTTCATGGTGATTCAAATCTTATAAATTTAAGTATGTCAAATTTTGATACTTCAAATGTAAAATCAATGGAATATATGTTTTCAGGTTGCAAATCTTTGAAAGATATAAATATAACAAATTTTGATTTATCATCTTTAAAAAGAACAGGATACATGTTTGCAAAATGCCCTTTATTAACTTCATTAGATCTATCAAATTTTGGTAATAATGTCATTGATAATATGGATTATATGTTTACAAAGTCTGAGAATTTGGTATATATAAATTTTGGAAATTTAATGGATAGTAATATTAAAAGCATGTATAATATTTTTTCTGGAACTCCTGAAAATATGGTTATATGCATTAATGAAACAAATGCTCCAAATATGAGAAACCAAATTATTAATATAAAAGGATGTAGTATGATAAATTGTTCCGATAATTGGTCAGATAGTCGAAAAAAAGTAAAAGCAATAAATAATGTATGTGTAAAAGATTGTGATGTCGGTTATAAATATTTATATGAATATAAATGTTATGAAAGATGTCCTAAAGATACATATTCAAAAGATTATATTTGTAGAAAGAATATAACAAGCGAAGAAGGATGCGACACAAAAAGCTTCTTTTTAGGAAAATGCACAAAAACTTTTAATACTAATGAAGATAAAAGAAGATTTATCGAAGAAATAACAAAAGAAATATTAAACTTAACCTTGTATGAATTACTTATAGAAGCTGTAATAGATAAAAAAATACATACAAAAAAACTCAAAGATGAAATTTATCAAATATATAGTTTATCAAATAAAAAAAGAATAGATGGAATAACTTATTTAGACTTCGATAACTGTGCAAAAATATTAAAAGAAAGGCATAATCTTGGAAAAGATGAAGATTTAATTATGTTCAAAATAGAATATAAATATCCTGGATTAAAAATACCAATAATAGAATATCAAGTATTTAATAAAAATGGAATGAGAAAATTAAATTTATATCATTGCAAGAATGTAAAAATTATGTATTATATACCAAAAGAAATTAATAATTATAAAGATTATAAATATAATCCTAATCATCCATATTATAGTGAAAAATGTCTCAATATTGATACAGATTTTCCAACAGATCTTGTATTATATGACAGGAAAAATGAATTTAATAAAAATAGTATGTCTCTTTGCGAAAGTATATGTACTTTTAAAGGCTATATAAATAATAATATTATATGCGAATGCGAAGTAAAATTAAAATTTAATTCTTTTTTGAATGATAATTCAGATAAATATAATGTTGTGTATAGATTTGATGTCAAAGAAACCAATGAAAACAATTTTTGGACTATAAATTGCTTTTTGAATCGAAAAATTAAATTTTCATTATTAATCAATGAATGTAGTATTTTTAACATAATAATATTTATTTTAATTATTGTCGGAGCAGTGTTATTTATACTAAAAGAATTTAATTTGCTTCAAAAAAGAATAAAAAATTTTATCCAATTATTTCTTATGATCAAAAAAGAAAAAGGTGAATTAGGTGACGGTGAAATAGGAAATAGTTATATAATCGAAGTAGAAGAGGAAGAAATAAGCGAAAATTCTAAAGATAAAAAAGGAATGAAAATTTCGTTTAATACTAATATAATAAATAAAAATATGGAAACTATGAATGAAGAAAATAAAATTGATGAAAATTCAATCAATAACAATGAAAAAAATTATAAAGCTAAAAGTACAAGTGGGGAAATTCTTAATATTAAATCACATAAAATATTAAAAGCTAATAATAATAAAAAATCTATAAAGAAATTAAAAAAAGATAAAATTCCCAAAAAAATTAAAGTTCAAGAACTTAATGATATTTCTCAAAATTCATCATCTCTTAATAGTAAAATCCCTTTTGAGAATAAAAAAGTTATTTTTAATGATTCGAAAAACATTAATAAAATAATCGAAAATAAAAATCGAAAAAGTGAATATTTAATGAAGAACGATTTTGATTTGAATAACCTAGGTTATAAAGATGCAAAATTATTAGATAAAAGAACTTTTATGCAATATTATGTGTCATTAATAAAGACAAAACATATTATTTTTTTTGTTTTCAAACCAAAATATCAATTTCATTCTAGAATAATTCATTATTGCTTTTTATTATTTTTAATTCCTTTTTATTTTGCATTCAATACATTTTTTGTTGATTCTGCAACTATTCATAATATATATATTTCCAAAGGTTCTTTTGATTTATCTTATAATTTACCTAAAATAATAGGTGCAACTATTATATTATATATATTGCAAACAATTTTTTATTATTTTATTTCGACAGATGATGATGTTTTAGAAATTAAAAGCATTGAAGAAAAGAAATTTATCGATATCATAAACGAAAAAATAAGAATTATTACATTAAAATGTATATTATTTTTTGCTGCGAGTTTAATATTACTAAATTTATGTGGATTTTATATAGGTTGCTTCGCTGCTATTTTCCCTAAAACAATAATTCATTTATTTATTAGATTAATATTAAGCTTTATTTTTTCTTTAATAATTCCATTAGTGCTATATTTTCTACCTGCGGCATTTCGATTTTATGCTCTAAAAGGATTTACTAAAAAAAGTGAAGACTTATATAGAATTTCTCAATATTTGCAAATATTATAAAGTCATAAGGCAAATATAAA
>OCVV011205757.1_pt1 | contig 12268 bp, 9 predicted proteins | sample 1539721 | NCBI WGS metagenome assembly OCVV01 (sample SAMN02144230, study PRJEB22623) | gut metagenome | biome: sheep rumen | host: Ovis aries | place: New Zealand | reverse complement strand
TCAATGGCGATATTCAGGTGTTCATAGAAGAGGAAGAAAACGACACTTTTGTCCGTGATGACAACAACCTCATCTACAACCTCCTGTTAGACTTCCCGACAGCAGCCCTGGGCGGTGATGTCGAAATCCCCACCATTGAAGGCACCAAACTGAAGGTCAAGATGGAGCCAGGCACTCAGCCGGGTAAAACCCTAAGACTGAGAGGTAAGGGACTTCCCGCTGTGCAAGGCTACGGAAGAGGCAATGGTGACTTGGTAGTCAATGTCAGTGTCTACATACCCAAAGAGTTGTCACGAGAAGAGAAGGCTGCCATTGAGCAGTTCCGTCAGAGCGACAACTTCAAAGGCGACGCTGCTACAAAGAAGAGTATCTTCCAGAAGTTCAAGAACTATTTTAGCTAATGAACTACCTCGAGACCTGCGAATATCTTTATAATCAGATACCCATGTTCGAAAAACAGGGAGCGTCTGGTTATAAAGAAGGACTGGCAAACACACTGGCCCTGGACGAGCATTTCGGACATCCACATCAGGCATATGCTACTGTTCACGTGGCTGGCACCAACGGCAAAGGCAGCGTGTCGCACACGATTGCCTCCATCCTACAGGAGTGTGGCTATCGCATCGGCCTCTATACCTCGCCACACCTGGTGGATTTCCGGGAACGCATCCGCGTCAACGGAACACCTGTCAGCGAAGACTATGTGGTAGACTTTGTTGATAAGGAACGGGCATTCTTTGAGCCTCTGCACCCTTCGTTCTTCGAAGTCACCACAGCCTTGGCCTTTAAGTACTTCCGAGACATGGAGGTAGATATTGCCGTCGTAGAAGTAGGCTTGGGCGGACGTCTGGATTGTACCAACATCATCACCCCACTCGTCTCTGTCATCACCAACATCAGTTTCGACCATACCCAGTTTTTGGGCGACACACTGGCCAAGATTGCTGCCGAAAAGGCTGGTATTATAAAGAAAGGAGTCCCTGTGGTCATCGGAGAGACTCATGACGAGACACGCCCTGTGTTCGAAGCAAAAGCCCGTGAGATGAATGCCCCCATCGTTTTTGCCGAAGATCAGCCTGAGGTCATCAAAGCCCTGCCAATGGCAGACGGAGGTATGCACTATACCACAGTGCACCTGGGCGAACTGGATGGCGACTTAGGCGGCATCTATCAGCAGAAGAACTTCAATACGGTTCTATTTGCCCTCAAACAACTAACCCTCCAAGGATATCTGTACCGTGGCCAGAAAGACTACTTCGAACTGAGAAACGGACTTAGGAATGTCTCTAACAACACTGGACTCATGGGACGCTGGCAGGTGATACAAAACGCACCCAAAGTGGTTTGCGACACAGGACACAATGTAGGTGGATGGCAGTATATCAGCCAGCAACTCAGCACGGTGAATTGCCATCAGATGCATATAGTCTTCGGTATGGTCAGCGACAAGGACGTTAAAACGGTGTTCAATATGCTTCCCAAGCACGCTGTCTACTATTTTACACAGGTCAACAACAAACGGGCCATCAATTACAAGACACTTGAGCAATTAGCCATCCAACACGGACTGTCCGGGAATAGTTATCCCTCTGTGCGTGAGGCGTATAACACAGCAATCAATGCAGCTGGAGAGGACGATTTTATATTTGTCGGAGGGTCGTCATACGTGGTGGGGGATTTCCTAAAAACCTGCATTTAGGTGTTTTTAACACTTCCGTAAACGTTTTTTTAAGCGTTTCTTTCGTCATTCTCGTTTTTTTTCGGTTACTTTGCAAATTAGAATTTTATAACTAAAAATATAACGAATTATGGCTAACACATCGGAAAACGCGAATCTGTGTGGTCTGAATCGCAAGGATTTCCAGACCACTATCAATGGTAAGAAGACGGATCTTTACATTTTGAAGAACCGCAAAGGCTATGAAGTAGCAATTTCAAACTATGGAGGCGCTATCGTTTCCATTATGGTTCCAGACAAAGATGGCAAAGTGGCTAACGTCATTCAGGGCCATGCAAACATCCAGCAGCTCATGAGCGGCGAGGAGCCCTATCTGTCAACACTGATTGGACGCTGGGGCAACCGCATTTGCAAAGGTCAGTTTACGCTGAACGGCAAGGAATACCAGTTGGCACTGAACGATGGTCCCAACCATTTGCATGGTGGTGCTAAAGGGTTCAACTGCAAAGTATGGGATGCCCGTCAGATGGGTCCCCGCTCGCTGGCGCTTCATCGCGTATCTTCCTATGGCGAAGAGGGCTATACCGGCGAACTGGACGTCACAGTAGAGTTTACCTTCACTGACCAGAATGAGTTGGTGATGGAATATCTGGCAACCACCAACAAGAAGACTATTGTCAACCTGACACACCACGCATTCTTCTGTCTTGCAGGTGCAGCAGATCCCACTCCCACCATCGAAGACCAGATTTGCGAAATCAACGCAGACTTCTATCTGCCGACTGATGAGACTGCCATTCCTACAGGTGAGATTCTGAAGGTGGAGGGCACTCCCTTTGACTTCCGCACTCCCAAGGCTCTGGGCAAGGACATTGATGCCGACCACGAGCAGATTAAGTTTGGTAAGGGCTTTGACCACAACTATGTGCTGAACAAGAAAGAAGAGGGTGAGCTGAGCTTTGCTGCCCGTATCACTGAACCCAAGAGCGGTCGTACGCTGGAGTGCTACACCACAGAGCCTGGTATGCAGCTCTATACGGCTAACTATGCTTGTGGCTACAAAGGTGTTGGCGGTGCCACATTCCCACGCCGCAGCGCAGTCTGCCTGGAGGCCCAGCACTTCCCCGACACGCCTAACCGTCCCTACTTCCCATCAGTGGTGCTGAATCCCGGTGAGCAGTATAAGCAGAAGACGATCTATAAATTTGGTGTAGAACAGTAGACTCGGCGATTGGCATTATGGTGGAAATTGAATTTGTAAGAAGCCGCTTCATCAAACACTTTGATGGTAAGACTGGTAATGTATATGCCTCTCCGGGCCGTATTAACCTGATTGGTGAGCACACTGACTATAATGGTGGCTTCGTATTTCCCGGAGCTGTTGACAAAGGTGTGGTGGCTGAGATGCGTGCCAATGGTACCGAGGATACCGTGATGGCTTATGCCATTGACCTCAAGGATCGCGTAGACTTCAAGCTTTCCGACCCTAATGGCCCTAAAGCATCTTGGGCTCGCTATATCTATGGTATAGCCTTGGAAATGAGAAAGTTGAACGTTCCTGTTAAAGGTTTCAACATTGCCTTTGCTGGTGATGTTCCCTTAGGAGCCGGTATGTCTTCCAGTGCTGCCATGGAAAGTTGCTTCGCCTGCGGACTAAATGACATCTTCGGTGACAACAAGGTTTCTCAGTGGGATATGGTATTGGCTGGGCAAGCTACCGAGCACAACTACTGTGGTGTCAACTGCGGCATTATGGACCAGTTTGCTTCTGTCTTCGGAAAGGCTGGCTGTCTGATGCGTTTGGATTGCCGTTCGCGTGAGTTTGAGTACTTTCCCTTCAAGCCCGATGGCTATCGTCTGGTACTGCTCGACTCAGCAGTCAAACACCAGTTGTCCGGTTCACCTTACAACGATCGTCGCAACTCTTGCGAGAATGTGGTCAAGCACATTCAGGCCAAGCATCCGGAAAGTAAGTTCGAGACCCTGCGCGACTGCACTTGGGATCAGTTGGACGAGGTTCGCGCTGAAGTCGGTGAAGAGGACTACAGACGTGCCAAGTTTGTCTTGGGCGAGAAGGACCGTGTATTGGCAGTCTGCGACGCTCTGAACGACGGCGATTACGAGAAGGTCGGTGAACTGATGTACCAGACCCACGAAGGCCTGTCCAAAGACTATGAGGTCAGTTGCGAGGAACTGGACTTCCTCAATCAGATTGCCAAGGACAACGGCGTCACGGGTTCACGCATCATGGGCGGTGGCTTTGGTGGCTGCACCATCAACCTCGTCCGCAATGATTTGTACAAGCAGTTCATTGCTGATGCCAAGAAACGCTTCAACGAGAAATATGGTCACGAACCCAAAGTTTATGACGTAGTCATTGGTGACGGAGCGCGCAAACTCTGCTAAGCAAAACAGCACCAACAATGCCTTTCAATCGCTAAGAAAGGTTAAATAATATGGCGTAAAGTGTAAAAATAACACTTTGCGCTATTTTTTTTGAAATATTTCATTGTCATTTCAGAAAATAATTGTAATTTTACAACAAAATTTGTGATATAACTAAAACTATTCAAAAATGAAAAACTTAAAAGCAACTTTTGCAGGCATGACAGCAGCATTGTTGTTGTCAGCATGTGCCTCTGGCGAGCAGAAGGCACTAACGGTTTCGGGTCTCGACCCAGCCCAGTTTGATACACTGATCAACGAAAAGCCCGTCAAGCTCTACACGCTGAAGAACCAGAATGGCATGGAGGTGTGCATCACCAACTATGGAGGCCGTGTTGTTTCCTTGGTGGTTCCCGACAAGGACGGCAAGCCTACTGATGTTGTTTTGGGATTTGACAACATCCGCCAGTATGCTGACACGTTGAACTCTCCGTCAGACTATGGTTCTTCTGTTGGCCGCTATGCCAACCGCATCAAGAACGCTCAATTCAAACTGAATGATTCTATCTACCAGTTGAAGGTCAACGATAACGAGAACTGCCTGCACGGTGGTGGCACTACAGGTTGGATGAATCAGGTTTACGATGCCGAGCAGATAGGAGATTCTATTCTGCGCCTGACCATCATTGCCCAGGACGGAGAGAATGGCTTCCCTGGAACAGTAAAGGCCACTACTATATATAAGGTATGTGCAAACAACACGCTGGACATGGTATGGGAAGCTGAAACCGACAAGCCGACCATCATCAACCAGACCAACCACAACTACTACAATCTCTCCGGTGACTTCACACAAGCAGGCTACGACCAAGTACTGTATGTCAATGCCGACTCGTTCACTGCTTCCGATGCCAAGTACATTCCTACTGGAGAGATTCGCAAGGTGGAAGGCACTCCCTTTGATTTCCGCACAGCTCATGCCATTGGTGACAGCATCCAGTCACAGTATGACCAGATTCAGAATGCTACTGGCTATGACCATAATTTCTGCCTGAACACCTTTAAGGATGGTAAGGGCGACGACACACAAGTATGTGCCTCACTCTATTCACCCAAGACGGGTATCTTCATGGAGATGTTCACCAACGAACCGGGCGTACAGGTTTATAGTGGCAATTTCCAAGGTGTGGGCAAAGATGCCGACATCGTCCGCAAACTGGGCCTGAAGTATCCCAAGCACGTCTCTGTATGCCTTGAGAGCCAGAAATATCCCGACTCCCCCAATCACCCTGAATGGGCAAGCCCCGTTCTGAATCCTGGCGAGAAGTACTACAGCCATGCTGCCTACAAGTTCTCCACGAAATAAGCAATAACAAAAATAAATACTTAAATTTTTACAAAGTACAATGAATACTATTACAGAAGCCCTAAGCAATAATGGGTTTGCAACAGCCGACTATTTGGTTTTTGTCGTGTACATTATTATTCTTGTAAGCATGGGTATTTTCCTGTCGCGAAACAAGAAAGGTGAAGAAAAATCGTCTGCCGACTACTTTCTGGCCGGTAACACACTGACTTGGTGGGCAGTCGGTGCATCACTGATTGCCGCCAACATCTCGGCAGAGCAGTTCATCGGCATGTCCGGTTCAGCCTTCAAGTCGGGTATTGCCATGGCCGCTTATGAACTGATGGCTGCCGCTACGCTGATAGTTGTGGCAAAGTTCCTGTTGCCAGTGATGATTGAGAAGAAGATTTTCACTATTCCTCAGTTCCTGCGCGAACGCTATAACTGGGGCGTAGGTCTGGCCTTCTCCATCTTCTGGCTTTTCCTCTATGTCTTCATCAACCTTACTTCCGTAGCCTGGTTAGGCGCTCTGGCTATCAAGCAGATTCTCGGCTTGCCCGCAGTAGCCGGTGTCTTCCTCGGCATGAACGTTGACATGACGCTGCTTTGGATTATCTTCGGACTCTTTGTCATTGCCGGCCTCTATTCTATCTATGGCGGTCTGGCTTCTGTGGCCTGGACAGACGTAATGCAAGTAACATTCCTTGTCGGCGGTGGTCTGATTACGGCCTATGCAGCCTTGGATGTCATCGCTCCCTATGTCAATGCCGACAACGCATTCTCTGCCTTAGGCAAGATTATGACGGAACTGGGCAATATAGATGGCGATAAACACTTCAACCTGATAGTGACGCGCAACGAAGCATTGTATCCCGACATTGACGGTATCATGAACACCACCGGTCAAGCCATCCTCGACGCTCAGGGCAACCCCGTGGGCTCCGACCCCTACTTTGACATTCCCGGCATCGTAGTCATCGTCGGTGCATTGTGGCTGACTAACTTAGGCTACTGGGGCTTCAACCAGTACATCATCCAGAAGGGTTTGGCTGCCAAGTCGCTGGCAGAAGCCAAGAAGGGTATGATCTTCGCTGCTTTCCTGAAGATTTTGATTCCGTTCATCGTATGTATCCCTGGTGTCTGCGCTTTCTATATTATGACTCAAAAGCCCGACCTGTATGCAACGCTGGCTGGTGAGATTACACGCTCGGACGATGCATACCCCTTCCTCATCCGTAACTTCACTCCCGTCGTGGTGAAAGGTCTGTCGTTTGCAGCCCTTGCCGCTGCCGTCATCTCGTCGCTCGCCTCGATGTTCAACTCTACCTCTACCATCTTCACGATGGATATCTACAAGCAGTTCTTCAACAAGAACGCCTCTGAGAAGAGGCTTGTGAACATCGGTCGTATGACGTCTGTCTGTGCTCTTATCCTGGCACTCATCGCCGTCTATCCCATTATGGGCGGTGCCGATCAGGCCTTCCAGGTTATTCAGGAGTACTCTGGTTTCGTCTATCCTGGTGTAGTCGTTATTTTTGGTCTTGGACTGCTGTGGAAGCGCGCATCCGGCGTAGCCGCTGTAGTGACAGCCATCGGTACCTTCGTATTCTCTATCCTGTTCAAGTTCATGATGCCAGACACCCCGTTCCTACTTCGCATGGGCTATGTCTTCGTATGTCTCTGCATCCTGTTCTTCGGACTGTCATTCTTGTCAAAGAATACCATCCCCGCCAAGACTCAGGAGCTCTGGGCCATCAAGAAGCAGTTGAAGTGGTCTGACCGTTTATTCTACCTCACCTTCATTGCACTGGTAATAGGTATCTGGGGTATGATGAAGGCCGATCTGCGCGCTTACGGATTTGAGGCTATGTTTTTCTTAGCCAGTATGTTCTTTGCACTGAGTATTTACCTGCGCTCTAATGCCAAGGACAAGGTACAGGATCCGAAGGCTGTAGACATAGACCTGAAGCTATTCCGCACAGACAGTGCTTTCAAGATTGGTGCCTACGGTGTCATTCTGATTCTTGCAATCCTCTATATAGCACTTTGGTAAGAACATTACAAGCCTTCTGGTATCAAAAGAGCAATGACAACGTTCTATACTGAATTTCAGAAAGTATTTCTGTCGGTAGACTGTATCATCTTCGGCTTCGAGGAAAACAAGCTAAAGATACTGATTGGCAAGCGAAACATGGACCCAGGTCGCGGCGAATGGAGCCTCTACGGAGGCTTCGTCCGCAGCGACGAGAGTCTGGATGCTGCAGCCAACCGCACCCTGTTCGAACTGACAGGACTGCGCAAGGTATATATGCGTCAGGTGGGTGCTTTCGGAAATATCGACCGCGACCCTGGCGAACGCGTTGTCTCAGTAGCCTACTACGCACTCATCAACGTCAATGACTATCCTGCCAAGCTCATGCAGGAACATGGTGTAGAATGGGTGGACATTGAGAATATTCCCCACCTCTACTCTGACCACAATGAGATGGTACGTCAGGCCCGCGAGCTGATGAAGCAGAAGATGAAGACCAACCCTGTTGGCTTCGAACTGCTTCCCGACTTATTCACACTCACTCAGTTGCAACGCCTTTACGAGGCAGTAAACGGTGAGGAAATAGACAAGCGTAACTTCCGCAAGCGCGTCAAGGAGATGAACTACATCGAGAAGACGGAGCTGATAGACAAGCAAAGTTCCCGTCGTGGTGCCAGTCTCTACCGATTTAACAAGCAAGCCTTCAACGAAGACTCTAATTTTAAACTTTAATTAACTAATATTCATATTATTATGTTAGAAGAACTGAAACAGAAAGTATTCAAGGCCAATCTTGACCTTGTAAAACATAACCTCGTTATTTTTACCTGGGGCAACGTGTCGGCTATTGACCGCGAGAAGGGCCTCGTGGTCATCAAGCCCTCCGGAGTTGAGTACGACGTCATGAAACCCGAAGACATGGTTGTCGTTGACCTTGAAAGCGGAAAAGTCGTCGAAGGTGACCTCAATCCCTCCAGCGACACCCCAACCCACCTTGTACTCTATAAGGCCTTCCCTGAGCTGGGAGGTATCGTACACACCCACTCTACCTATGCCACCGCATGGGCTCAGGCTGGTAAGGACATTCCCAACATTGGTACCACCCATGCCGACTATTTCCACGACTGCATTCCCTGCACTGAGGCAATGACAGAGGACCAGATGCCTGAGTACGAAAAGAATACGGGTGTCGTCATTGTTGACCGCTTCAAGAAGGGCAACATCAACCCTGTGCACACACCTGCAGTGTTGGTCAAGAATCACGGTCCCTTCGCCTGGGGTAAGGATGCCGATCAGGCTGTCTATCATGCCGTCGTCACTGAGCAGGTTGCCAAGATGGCCTTCGTCTCGTTCTGTGTCAATCCTGACACCACAATGAATCCGCTGCTCGTCGAGAAACATTTCTCACGCAAGCACGGACCCAATGCCTATTATGGTCAGAAGAAAAAGTAAATCATTAACAAACTACAGACATTTAATATCCTTATGACAAAAGCATTTGACAATTTGGAAATTTGGTGGGTAACTGGAGCGCAGTTGCTCTACGGAGGTGAGACTGTGAAGATTGTCGACGGACACTCACAGGAGATGGTTGATGGCCTCAATGCCTCAGGCATTATCCCCGTTAAGGTTGTTTACAAGGGTACTGTCAACTCATCGGACGAGGTAGAGGCTGTCATGAAAGCCTCCAACAACGAAGCCAAGTGTATCGGTATCATCACCTGGATGCACACTTTCTCGCCAGCCAAGATGTGGATCAAGGGTCTGCAGGCCCTGCAGAAGCCCCTTCTCCACTTCCATACACAATATAATGCCGAGATACCTTGGGACACCATGGACATGGACTTCATGAACCTCAACCAGTCGGCACACGGTGACATTGAGTTCGGTCACATCTGCACCCGTATGCGCATAGCCCGCAAGGTGGTTTGCGGCTATTGGAAGACCGAGGCTGCCCAGCAGAAGATTGCCGTATGGGCACGTGTGGCTGCTGGTGTGGCAGATGCTCGCAAGGTACGCTGTCTGATGTTCGGTATGAACATGAACAACGTTGCAGTCACCGATGGTGACCGCGTAGAGTTCGAACAGCGTCTGGGCTACCATGTTGACTACTATCCTGTCAGTTCTATGATGGAATACTGGAAGAAGGTTACCGACGCCGAAGTCGACGAACTGGTAGAGGTCTATAAGAAAGAGTACACCATCAAGATTGACGAGTCAGGCGAAGAAGTCTACTGGCAGAAGGTCCGCAATGCAGCTCGTGCCGAGATTACCCTGCGCCGAGTGCTGAAGGACAATGGTGCTACTGCTTTCACTACCAACTTTGATGACCTCGGTGATGCCGATATCAACGATCCTAACTTTGCAGGTTTTGACCAGATTCCCGGCCTGGCCTCACAGCGCCTCATGGCTGAAGGTATCGGTTTCGGAGCTGAGGGTGACTGGAAGACAGCCTGCCTCTATCGTACCCTGTGGGTCATCCAGCAGGGAATGCCTACCGGTTGCTCGTTCCTCGAGGACTACACGCTCAACTTTGCCGGTAACCGCTCGTCTTGCCTGCAGAGCCATATGCTCGAGGTATGCCCGCTCATCGCTGTCGACAAGCCCAAGCTGGAAGTTCACTTCCTCGGCATCGGCATCCGCAAGCAGCAGACTGCCCGCCTCGTGTTCACCTCTAAGGTAGGTCGTGGCATCAAGGCTACTGTTGTAGACCTTGGCAACCGCTTCCGTCTCATCTCGCAGGAGGTTGAGTGCATCGAGCCCAAGCCCATGCCAAACCTGCCTGTAGCCAGTGCCCTCTGGGTCCCCCAGCCCACCTTCGAGATTGGTGCCGGAGCATGGATACTTGCTGGTGGAACTCACCACAGCGCCTTCTCCTACGACATCACCGAGGAGTACTGGGAAGACTTTGCCGAGATGCTGGGTCTGGAGCATGTCCGCATTAACAAGGACACTACCATCCCACAACTCAAGCAGGATCTGCGCAACAATGAAGTATATTATATGTTGAACAAAGCTTTACGTTAATCTATGGATCTGAAAGCAGCAAAACAAATTATTGAATCGGGTAATGCCATTCTCGGCATCGAATTTGGTTCTACCCGCATCAAGGCCGTCCTTATCGACAACCACAACAAACCCATAGCCCAAGGCGACTATGAATGGGAAAATCAACTTGTAGACGGACTCTGGACATATGGCATTGATGAGATATGGCATGGGCTTCAGACCTGTTATGCTGAACTCCGCAAGGCAGTGAAGAATCAGTACGACTGTGACATTATCAGTCTGGCCGCCATTGGTTTCTCAGCCATGATGCATGGCTATATGGCCTTCAACGACAAACAGAAGATTCTGGTACCCTTCCGTACCTGGCGCAACACCAATACGGGCAAGGCTGCCGCCGAACTCTCCAAGCTCTTCAACTACAACATTCCCCTGCGCTGGAGCATCTCACACCTATACCAATGTATTCTCGAAGATGCAGACCACGTTAAAGACATTAAGTTCCTGACAACCCTTGCCGGCTATATTCACTGGCAGCTGACAGGTCAGTTTGTGCTTGGTGTGGGCGACGCCTCGGGTATGATTCCCATAGACCCTGCAACTAAGACCTACGACGCTGAGATGGTAAAGAAGTTCGACCAGCTGGTAGCCCCCAAGGGCTATCCGTGGCACCTGCTGGACATTCTGCCCCGAGTCCTCGTGGCTGGTCAGGATGCCGGTACGCTGACTGCCGAAGGAGCTAAGTGTCTCGACCCCACAGGCACTCTAAAGCCTGGCTGTCCCCTCTGCCCTCCAGAAGGCGATGCCGGAACGGGCATGGTAGCCACCAATGCCGTTCGTCAGCGCACGGGTAACGTTTCTGCCGGCACCTCATCATTCTCGATGATTGTGCTCGAGAAACCCCTCTCCAAGCCCTACGAGATGATTGACATGGTCACCACCCCTGATGGTTCATTGGTCGCTATGGTACACTGCAACAACTGTACCTCCGACATCAATGCCTGGGTGGGACTCTTCAAGGAGTACCAGCAGCTGCTGGGTGTCAAGGTAGACATGAACCAGCTATACGGTTCGCTGTTCAACAAGGCCCTGGAGGGTGACACCGACTGCGGCGGCCTGATGGCCTACAACTACGTCAGTGGCGAGCCTGTCACAGGTCTTGCCGAGGGCCGTCCCCTGTTCATCCGTTCAGCCAACGACAAGTTCAACCTGGCAAACTTCATGCGTGCCCATCTCTATGGTGCCATCGGTGTGCTGAAAATCGGCAACGACATACTGCTCAAGGAGGAGAAGATCAAGGTAGACCGACTGACGGGTCATGGCGGCTACTTCAAGACACCCGTAGTAGGTCAGCGTATGCTTGCAGCAGCACTCAACACGCCCATCTCGGTCATGGAGACGGCAGGCGAAGGAGGAGCATGGGGTATTGCCCTGCTGGCTGGCTACCAAACTCGCAATCCGAAAGGATTGTCGCTCGAGGACTATCTCGATCAGGAGGTCTTCGCTGGCAACAGCGGTACCTCTATAGCTCCTACAGCTGCTGATGTCGAAGGTTTTGAGAAGTACATAGAGAACTACAAGCGCTGTCTGCCTGTCGAGCAGGCTGCCGTAGACCACAAGTAGTATATCTGCTCTGCTGCTTTTTACAGGAGGCTTTCCCGCTGGAAGCCTCCTTTTAGTATTTCAAATGCAAAGGTACTACACTTTTCGGGCGAATCCAAAATTCGATGCGGCTGGTGTGTGAAAATCTGTTAAAACCCGAAAACGATACATTTCCGCCTCGCAAACGTATTGTTCCGCCTTGCCAAATGTGCTGTTTGGT
>OCVV011293033.1_pt1 | contig 12269 bp, 9 predicted proteins | sample 1539721 | NCBI WGS metagenome assembly OCVV01 (sample SAMN02144230, study PRJEB22623) | gut metagenome | biome: sheep rumen | host: Ovis aries | place: New Zealand | reverse complement strand
GAGCTTTTTTGTTGTGTGAAAGGAGCCTGTCATGAACGACTGCCAGTGCCGGCAGATAGAAGCCATGCGGAAGCAGGGGATGGGCTACAAGGCCATCGCCAGGAAGACCAAGCTGTCACGGGACAGCGTACGGAATTATTGCAGGTGGCACCACCTCGCCGGCTATGGCCGGGCGGTGGCGGCTGCCTTCAGAGAGGAGCAAGCGTGTCAGACGAACCTGAACGACCGCAAGGAACTGGCTAGAAGGCTGATTCCCTTCAACCATAACGAAAAGCTCCGCTATACGGGGACGCCGGGATCATGTCCTCTACGACATCTGGCAGAAGCAGGGCTTCATCCAGATGTCGGAAGGGAACATCATCCATGGCGGCAATCCCGTTCTCAAATGGATGGTAGGCAACATCGTCATGCGGCAGGATCCGGCGGAGAACATCAAGCCGGACAAAGAAAAATCCGTCGAAAAGATCGACGGAATCGTGGCGTCCATCATGGCACTAGACCGCTGCATCCGCAACGGGACTGGCAGTGTCTATGACGAACGAGGTGTTATTGCATTTTGATTCTTGTCAGCCGGCTGCAGCCACCTGGAGTTTCAGGTCGAGGGCCTGCATGAGCTTGATGAGGGTATCGAGCTTCGGTGTTGTCTTCAGTGTTTCGATACGGGCTACCGAGGACTGGGGGATGCCGCATCGCTCTGCAAGGGCGCGCTGGCTGATGCCAAGCTCCTGTCTCCGCCGGATGATGGAGGAAACAATGTCGCTTACTTCTTTGATTTCTTCCATATTGCGGCGTTCTTCTTCGCTGATTGCCTTTACATGATTTTTATAATCTTCCCAGGTTCTCATTGTTCTGCCTCCTTGTATTCCTGTTTGGATGATAGCATAAACGCTATCAAAAGGCAAGGGAGGCAAAGCCGCATCGATTCATTGCATTTTTGATTCCAGGTCAGGAGGAATCGTGGCGTCCATCATGGCACTGGATCGGGCCATCCGTAATGGAATGGGCGGGAACAGTATTTATGACGAACGGGGGATTATTGCATTTTAGAGTAGTTTCACTCGTTATAAAGCCATGATTTTCAGTTTAAGGCATAAAGGTTAATAGATCTAGAAAATATCGTGCTTTGTTTCAGGACCCGATTCTCTTAAGATTGTCCATCCATCAGGAACTTTATACTCAGTCAGCATAGTTATAAATTCATTTTTTAGTGTTTCGCCGCACTCTGTGAATTCTGTTATGTGCTCCCGCATGAATTGCTTATCTAACTTAATGTATTTCGCGTTAGAAAGATTCATGTTTTCATATTTTTTCTCAAACTCAGCTTCTACGGCTATACCCTGCGGGCTGGCTGTTTCTGAAAAGCATGGATATTGGAAAGGAAAATCCGGATGATGAAGTAATTCACTGAAAAATTTTTCAAATACATACATTAAGTAGGCAACGGGCATTTCCTGATGTAGCTCTGTACCATACTGTAAGCCGCTATTCCAATTTGAAATCTTTACGGTAAAGAGTACCGAATCATCTAAGTTTTCATTACTATAGTCGCTGATTTTGATGTAAAACTTTTCAGTTCCTGCTTCAATGAAAAAATCGTACGGTTTGTGGTGTCTTAGTGCATTGTATGTTTGAACCATGCTTGGAACACTATCCTCCAGACATTCATCAAAGGAAACTTTTGTATAAGTACACGGCGGCTGAAAGAAAAGAATTGTCATATAACCATAGGTAAGATCATCAATCTTGAAATAGCCATACGTGTATTTAAACTCTAATAATTCTTCCTTTGTCATATTTGATCACCTTCCGTCACTATGGGAAACTTTTCATTTTTGAAAAATCAGATATCCTACGAATCTATTATAACAATCACTTGGTTTATTAGGAAAGGTTAGTTGTAAAATGCATTTGAACAGATAATCAAAAAACAAAAATCCATAGTGAAGCTTCATGTTAAAATGGTTTTGCTAGAAATCATCAACAAAGGAGCAATCACTATGGATCACATTCATTCTAACACAATTGAGGACGTACGTATACCCGGCCGCCATCTTTCTTTGGAAGAACGTGGCATGATTCAAGCTCTGCATCGCCAAGGGCTTTCCCTTCGCAACATTGCTGCTGCGGTAGGATGTGCTCATATGACTGTTTTCTATGAACTTCGGCGTGGAACGCCGGATCGGAAAATTGCAGGAGTTATATGGCGCAGAGTACTTCAGCCAGATTTTTAAGACGATGACGGCCGATAACGGTCCTGAGTTTGAGAACTTGTCGCAGTTTGAGAGCCTCGGTACCAAGATGTACTTTACACATCCGTACAGCTCGTGGGAGCGGGCTCAGAACGAACGCCACAATGGCTTACTGAGGGATTTCATCCCAAAGGGCATGTCCATGGAGCGCTTCTCTGATGAGGATATCCTGAATATGGCAGATACGCTGAACCAGCGCCCACGTCGTGTTTTGGGCTACCATACGCCGTCAGAGCTATTTGATGCATTCCTCGATGAAGTTTATGCTATTGAGTGTGTTTCTTGATTATAGTTGTTCAAATTCAACTTGCAATTTACCATAGAAAGAAAATTAATCATTAAGGAAATGACGATACTTTTCACGGAAGCGCTTCATTTCATCTGCAAAAGTACGCTGAGAGCGTCCAAGCATATTGGCAATTTTTCGATTGGAAATTCCTGCTGGATGGTCTTTCCAGATTTGCATGATTTTCTCTGCATCTGGATCGATTTCCTTTAACCGAGCAAAAAGAAACAGGAGCAAATCACGGTCAGCTGCTATCTTTTCAGTGAGGGCATTCGGATCCGTAACATAATCTCCGAGAGTGCTGTCGCTAGATCCGTCGTCTAAAATAACGGGTTCATCAAGCGATACAGATGGTGCGATGTAGAATTCACAATCCAGGCATTGGGCATCACAAAGCCACCATTTACCTTTCGGGCAGCAACACTGCTTTCGGTACTGCATACGCTTCCGAATTGTATTGCAGTAGCGGTCATGTGCTTTATAAATTTCATCAGAGACGGCATACCATTTTTTACTGGCTTTGTCATAAATTTTTTTGCCTTGATTTTCTTTGTTTGTCATCATTTGTCCTCCGTTCGTTCCCGAACCGGAGGAGATGGCAAAATAAAAGAGCGTGACAGGTCGCAACCGGGACGGGAGTAAAAATCTCGTTTCGTTTGAACCTGCCATGCTCGTAGACAGGGGTAGCTATTTAGTTTTAACCACCATGGCCGTTCGAGCCACCTGTGTACTTTAGGTGAACGTCTATAGCGGTAGACCTTTTAACGTCTTGTCTGGGACATCGTTTTCTTTCTTGGCTATAGTATGCCTCAAAATATCGATCTAAGTAGGGTCATAAAGATGTCCGTTTTTTGAGGCAATAAGAGCATAAAAAATGAGAAAATTTGAGACGAGCTGATAAATGCGCAAAAGACGTACTGGACATGAGTATGTCCGGTACGTCTTTTATAAGCCGAAATATTGAAGGAAAAAGCTTTTGTGATGTATAATAAAATAGTTATATTAGCGCTTGGATTGAATGTTGTGAGAAGACCTTCAATAGCAATTTAAAGTAGTAAGGAGATCCTGAAATGGCGGTTAAGAAGACACAATTATATGCTTCGTTATGGGCGAGCTGCGATCAGCTTAGGGGAGGCATGGATTCATCAGAATATAAGAACTATATCCTTACCCTTCTTTTTATGAAGTATGTTACAGACAAGTATAAAAATAAAGGGAGGTTTGAAGACGTTATTGTTTTTGACAAAGCCCATGATCCGGAAACAGATCCTGAAAAAAGGACAGGATGTTCTTTTGATGATTTTGTGGCTTTAAAAGGCACAACCAATATTGGCGAAGGCATGGATAAAATCGTAGCTCGCCTGGTAGGAGAAAATAAAAGCTTACAGGGCATTATTGATACTGCTTATTTTAACGATGAAAAGAAACTGGGCAAAGATGAAGAAATGGTTGATAAATTAACTAATTTAATTTCAATCTTCCAGAACCCTGTCTTAGACTTTTCCAACAATAGGGCAGAGGACGACGACATCATTGGTGATGCTTATGAATACTTAATGCGCAAGTTCGCTACAGAAAGTGGCAAAAGCAAGGGGCAATTCTATACACCTGCTGAAGTTTCGCGGGTCTTAGCAAATGTTGTCGGTATTAGTCAGTGCCCGAGCCGCGACATGACGGTATGTGATCCAGCCTGTGGCAGCGGCAGTTTATTGATTCGAGCTGTAGAAGCTGCCCCTTTTCCGATTATGGGGTATGGACAGGAAAAAGAAAGCACGACGGCAGGACTGGCGAAAATGAATGCTGTCTTACATCGTAAGGCAGAAATCATCATTAAGAGCGGTAATACATTCTCAAACCCACAGTATGTAGATAATAATGAGTTACGACGATTCGACTATATCGTTGCCAATCCGCCGTTTTCGATGAAGAATTGGACCGACGGTATTGCGGATAAAGAGTACAGCCGCTTTGAGGGATATGGGGCTAGGCCGCCGGAAAAGAATGGGGACTACGCTTGGTTGATGCATATTTTGAAGGCCCTTAAATCGACGGGAAAAGCAGCCGTCATTTTGCCGCATGGGGTCTTGTTCCGGGGAAATGCGGAAGGTATCATCCGTGAAACGATTGTCAAGAGACACTGGATTAAAGGGATTATCGGTCTTCCTGCCAACTTATTCTATGGTACGGGTATCGCTGCCTGCATCTTAGTCATCGATAAAGAGGGCGCAGCTAACCGACAGGGGATTTTTATGATTGATGCAAGCCATGGTTACGTGAAAGATGGCGATAAGAACCGTCTCCGTGAATGCGATGTCTATAAAATCGTGAAAACTTTTAATAATCAGATAACGGATGATCCTACGTATGCGCGCTTCGTGTCGAATGATGAAATTGAACTAAAGAATGGCTATAACCTGAATCTTACGCGCTATATCGATTCGTCTGAGCCCGAAGATATTCAGGATATTTATGCCCACTTGCACGGTGGCATCCCGGCCAGGGACATCAATGGTTTGTCTGTTTATTGGGACACGTTCCCGTCTCTGAAGAAAGACTTATTAGAAGCGATTGATGAAAAATATTACCGTCTGAAAATCGGCTATGATCAGATTCGACAGCAGATTTATCAGAACGATGAATTTATCGCCTATGGCACGAAGTTGGAAAAAGCTTTTCAGGAATGGCAGGCAAAAGAATATCCGGTTCTTACGTCACTATCGGATGAAACGGTGGCGAAAAAGCTGATTGCGGCCATGGCAGAAGATATTATTACCCTTTTTGAACCGTTGCACCTTGTTGATAAATATGACGTCTACCAAGTCCTGCTGGCTTATTGGAATGATGTCATGCATGACGACGTATCCCTGATCATCAGTGAAGAAACAGGCTATGGCGTCACCCGGGAAATCGACAAAGTAGAAGAAAAAATCAAAAAAGGCAAAGATAAAGGGAAAATGAAACTTGTCTCTTGGGACGGCAAGCTGATTCCCAAAGAGCTGGTGATTGACGCTTTCTTCACTGACGAAAAGCAAGCAATCCAAAGAGAAGAAGAACAAGCCGCTGCTACTGAAAATGAGTTAAATGAACTAATCGAAAATGCTGAAGAAGATGCGGCGCTGCTCGAGGTAGCTGTCGATGGCAAGGTCAAATCAAGCGATTTGGAAGATAAGATTACGGAATTGACGCAGTCTATCGAAAACGATGAAACCCGTGAATTGGAAATCTTGGCTAATGATATTCCCAAAGGAAAGCGCAAGGTACAGGACTATGTGAAAGCCCATCCGCTGTGCGCTAACGTCGTTACGGAAAAAGGCACGATTACAAAGACCTCCATACAGGAACGCCTTGTTCATATTCGTACTGTTGAGGCGATACCTGATAGCTTAGCCGATGATATTATAACCTTGCAGACGGCGATTGCCCTCTGCAATGAAGAGACGGCTCATCAAAAAGAAGCAAAAGAGCTGGCAGAAGCGTTAGATGAACAGTGCCGAAATCAGTATCCGAAATTGACGGATGCAGAAATACTGGATTTACTCGTCAATAAGAAATGGTTTAGTACGTTGGCAAGTGGCATCCACGATCTTTATGGAGCACTTTCTCATCAGTTGACAAGTAGGGTTATCGAATTAGCAGAACGCTATGAACATCCATTGCCTGAATTAGAAAAAGATGTGATGGACTTGGACAAAGAAGTCAGAAATTGCTTAGAAAGTATGGGATTCACATGGTAAAAGACTGGAAACGCGTCAAAATTGGGGAGCTGTTGGATTTTAAAAATGGCTTAAATAAGGGAAAAGACTTTTTTGGTAGCGGAACCCCTATTATTAACTATATGGATGTATATAAGAAAAATGGCTTACATAGCGCAGATATCACTGGCAAAGTATCTCTTGATGAGAAAGAAATTAAGCGGTATGAAGTTAAGAAGGGGGACGTGTTTTTCACAAGAACTTCGGAAACACCGGAAGAAGTCGGTATTGCTTCTGTTTTGCTGGATGATATCGATGCCTGTGTTTTTAGTGGCTTTGTTCTTCGGGGACGCCCTAAAACGGATATGCTGTTACCGGAGTATTGTAAATATTGCTTTTCTACGCATGAAGTCAGACAAAAAATTATAGCCAGTTGTACATATACGACGAGAGCTTTGACAAATGGCACTCAATTATCAAAAATAGAAATTTCGGTGCCGGATAAAGATGAACAATTTCGCATAGTATCTTCGCTTACAGAAGTAGATCAGCTGATTGATAAGTCTGAAAAGTTGGTAAAAAAATATCAGGACCTGAAGCAGGCCTGCCTGCAGCACATGTTTCCGCGTGCAGGCCAAACAGAGCCGGATGTTCGCTTGCCTGGATTTACTGGCCCTTGGGAACAGCGTAAGTTAGGGGAAATTACTTCAAAGATTGGTAGTGGCAAGACACCATCTGGTGGGGGAAAGGCATATGTTAAGACAGGAATTCCATTGATACGGTCGCAAAATGTTCACGATGATATGATTGATTTCTCGGATATAGTATTCATTAATAATGAAATTAATAAGTCTATGGAAAATTCAATTGTGACTATTAACGATGTATTATTGAATATTACTGGTGCCTCAATTGGAAGAAGCGCTGTATATAAAAGCACAGAACCAGCTAATGTGAATCAGCATGTATGTATTATCAGGCCTGTATCTAGATATTGCTCAGACTTTATTCAATTACATATTTCCTCTGAAAGAGGGCAAAAACAGATAGAATTAAGCCAAGCTGGTGGAGCACGTGAAGGACTTAACTTCCAACAGATAGGTAAATTTAAGTTCTTTTTCCCATCTTATGAAGAACAGGTTAAGATTGGTGAATATTTCGGAAAAGTAAATAATCTTATTACCCTTCATCAGCGTACGTGTGAAAAGTATAAGAAAATCAAGCAGGGCATGATGGAAGAGTTGTTATCTGGCAAGATTCGCTTGGTTTAAAGGAGGTGCTTCACGCATGAGCATTGGAGACGCAGAACGGAAAACGCAAAACAAAGTAATTGAGTTTTTTACAGCTCCTAATCTGCTTAGTTATCGCTATTTGGGAAATTTAAAAAATGCTGTGAACAAGAATATTAGAGAAGATGACTTATGTCGCTACCTCCACTACAAGGGATATTCAGATGCTCTGATCAAAGGTGCTGTGACACAGTTACGGAAGGCCGCCAATGATTTGTCTCATGGCATCTATGCCGCCAATAAGGCCGTATATGCGCTCTTGAAGTACGGTGCTAAGGTGGCGGAAAGCCCAGAAAAGCCGCCGCAAACGGTCTATTTCATTGATGCCGAAAGGCCGCAGAATAATGATTTTGCCATTGTCGAAGAAGTGACGGTCATTGAAAAGTCGGAAAAGCGGCCGGATTTGGTCATTTATATCAATGGCATTGCCATTGCGGTCATTGAATTGAAACGCAGCAGTGTTTCTGTTTCTGAGGGCATCCGGCAGAATCTGACGAATCAGAAGGATACTTTCATCCAGGGCTTCTTTAGTACGATTCAATTCTGCATGGCAGGCAATGAATCGGAAGGGCTGCGCTATGCGACACTGTTGACGCCGGAAAAATTCTACATGGAATGGAAAGAAGACGGTTTTACGGAACATCCGGAAGAACGCGCCTCCGTCGATGTCCGGATCAGTCGGACCTGTCAAGCCATTTCAAATAAACTGCTTTGCCAGCTGTATGCGCAGTTTGATAAAGAACGGCTGCTGGATTTGATCTTTAACTTTGTCGTCTTCGATAAGGGAATCAAAAAAGTCTGCCGTTATAATCAATATTATGGTGTGAAGCGGGCACAGCAAAGATTGATTCATTTACGTCCCGTAATCCATAATTCTGCACGGGACCATAACAAGCCCTTGGGCGGCATCATTTGGCATACCCAGGGGGCAGGAAAAACGCTGACCATGATCTGGCTGGCTAAATGGATTTTATCGTCTTGGGGTGAACTCAACCCACGGGTCCTTATCGTCACGGACCGCGATGAATTGGATGAACAGATTGAAAAGACCTTTAACGGTGTTGATAAACACATTGTCCGGACGAAGAGCTGCCAAGATTTGATTTCCCGTTTGAACAGCTATGATGATTCCTTAATGTGTTCGTTGATTCATAAATTCGGCCGCCGTGGTGGTGAAGCGACGTCGAGTGACTACGACAAATACATCGATGAATTAAAACGTTCGCTGCCGTCTAATTTTAAGGCCAAAGGAAATATTGTCGTTTTTGTCGATGAATGTCATCGTACCCAGTCCGGCAAGCTGCATGCGGCCATGAAGACCTTGATGCCGAATGCCATCTTTATCGGCTTTACGGGAACGCCTTTACTGAAAAAAGATAAGAAGACGAGTCTGGAAGTTTTCGGCAGCTATATCCATACGTATAAATATAATGAAGGCGTTGCCGATGGTGTCGTCTTGGATTTGCGCTATGAATACCGCGACATCCCGCAGGACTTATCGTCTCCGGAACGTGTCGATGAATGGTTCAATATCAAGACGAGAGGCCTTTCTGAACGCGCTAAGGCAAGACTTAAACAGAAGTGGGGGACGATGCAGAAAGTCTACAGTTCCCGTTCACGTCTCGAAAAGATAGCCTGGGACATCATCCAGGATTTCAACATGAAACCGCGCTTGATGGATGGTAATGGGAATGCGATTTTAGTCGCTTCTTCGATTGCCAATGCTTGTAAATACTATGATATCTTTCAGCAAAAAGGCTTTAAGAAGTGCGCCATCATTTCTTCATATACGCCGAATAAAGGCGACCTGCGGACGGATACGGTAAGCGATGATGACGATACGGATACGTTCTTTAAGTATGAAACGTACCTGAAGATGATTGGCCTCGATCCCCAGCATTTACCGGCGGCTGCCAATATTCAGTCCAAAGTGGAAGCTTTTGAAGCAGAAGCAAAACGCAAGTTTGTGGAAGAACCGGCGAACATGAAACTTCTCATTGTCGTTGATAAATTGCTGACGGGCTTTGATGCACCGCCCTGTACGTATTTATATATCGACAAGAAGATGCGGGACCATGGCCTGTTTCAGGCGATATGCCGTGTCAACCGCTTAGATGATGATTCCAAGGACTTCGGCTATATCGTAGATTATAAGCAGCTTTTCGGCGAGCTGCAGACAGCGATGAAGGATTACACGTCAGGAGCTTTCGACGGCTATGATTCGGCAGATGTTGAAGGCCTGGTCAAAGACCGCCGTGAAGAAGCGCTGCGTTATTTTCACGACGTCTATGAAGCCATCGAGGCCCATTGTGAAGGTGTAGAAGAACCGCGGGAAGACCTGCAGTATATCCATTACTTCTGTGGCGTGTCCGGTCAGTCTGAAATGAGTGATGAAATTTTTGCGCGCTTCCGGGAAAAGCTGTATCGCTTATCCTCATGCCTGCTGCGGGCCTTTGCAGAAGCCAAGCCCTATCTTGTAGAAGAACATACCCGTACCCAGATGAAAGCGTATGAAGACAAAGTTACTTTTTATTTGGAGCTGCGCAATATGATTGGCAAGGCCAGCGGTGATTTTGTCGATTTAAAAGCTTATGAACCGGATATGCGCAGCATGATCGATAATTACCTTACCGCAAGTGATGCTGTAAAAATCGGACAGTTCCAAGATTTGACGCTGCTTGATTTCGTCGCAGAAGAAGGAAAGCCTTTTACGAGTAATACGGGCAAAGGCCATAAAGAAGGGGCGGCAGAAACGATTGAAAATAACGTGCGTCGGAAAATCATTGAAAGACATATTGTGAATCCGCGATATTATGAAAAGATGTCTGCGATTCTCGATAAGCTGATAGAAGAACGCCGTCAAGGCGTCATTGATTATGGAGATTTGTTAGATAAGTATATCAAATTGACCAAAGACGTGGATCGACCAGAAGATACGGGCAAATACCCTGAAAAAATCAGGAAGAGCAAGGCTTTGATGGCTATCTATGATAATGTCGGTGAAAATGAAGAACTGGCATTACAAATCCATCAGGCTGTGTTGGACAATAAAATGGCCAACTTTAGAGATAATCCCGTCGTGGTTCGGAGAATCAAGAGAGAGTTGGCTAAATTGCTGAGTAATATCGACAAAAATCGCCTTTATGAAGAAGTTGAACGTATTTATAAAGTTATTGAACAGCAGGAGGAATATTAATGCGTATTGTCATTTCTGGTATTCCTATTGAGGTCCAGAAAAAGAATATCAAGAATATGCATCTCCAGGTCAAACCCCCTGACGGTCATGTCACTATTTCTGCGCCCAAATCAGTTGATGACGAAGCGATTAAAATGTATGCCAGACTGAATCTTGGCTTCATTAAGAATGCCATTGCCAAGTTTCAAAGTCAGCCCAGGGCTTCTAAGCGGCAATATGTGTCGGGCGAAACCCTCTATATCTGGGGGAAAGCGTATTATCTCCTTTTTAAAGCCGATGCGCAGAAAAACAGTTTTACCATACAGAATCAAAACGTCATCCTTGCCATGAACAGCAAAAGTTCGGTCAAGCAGCGGGAAGCTTATGTACGGGAAGAGTACCGCAAAATGTTAAAAGCAGCAATTGAAAAACGCCTGCCGTTCTGGGAAGAAAAGACAGGGCTGCACTGTGACTCTTGGCAGACAAAGTATATGATTACCAAATGGGGTGCCTGTAATACGGAAAAACGGAAGCTGTGGTTTAACCTCCAATTGGCACAGAAAGAGCCGCAGTGCCTCGATTATATTATCCTCCATGAGCTGACCCATTTGATTACCCGGAAACACGACGCGACTTTTACAAGCCACCTCGACCGCTACATGCCGGAATGGCGGGAAGTGAGAAAAACGCTGAACGATAGCCGGTTTGATTACTATGAAGCTCATGATGAAAGTCCGCTGCAGAAATTAATCAATCGGAAGCGGTATGATGAGATTAAGGATGCAGCTTTAGCTTATCTTCATAAGGTACAGGAAGTCACCAATGAAAGTGTAGAAGCGGTCGATGTTACCCTGGAAAACGTTACCCACATTGTACAGCAGTCTGATGGCGTCATTGGCTTTGATGTCATCGTTTCCTGTGCGGTGGAAAAAAGCTCGTCTACGAAAAGCTATTTCATAGAAAAATGGCTGAGAATCCATTGCCAGGTAACGATGGGCATTGAACTCGGCGGCTTTCGCATCATCCGTATTGGCAACTGCGATGCACCGGAAGAAGATGAACCGGAAAAATTGTCCGGTGAATTAGTGCCTATTATTTCCAGAGATCAGTTTGATGAAGAAGCAGAAAAGTTTTTATTGCGTTATTGCCCGGAAGCTTTAGAGCATCCTATGTGTGTACCTATTCATGATATTGCAGAAGATTTGATGGGGCTGACTATTATCGACAATATAGAGTTATCCGATGAGCTGACTTATTTTGGTACGATTGTTTTTGATGATGGGAATATTTTCGATTCACATCGTTCGCATCGGAAACTTTTAATCCGCAATGCGAAACGCGGCACGGTTTATCTGGATCCCCGCGTCACCTATGAACGCTCTGTCGGTACGCTGCGGACGACATTAGCCCATGAATGCTTCCACTGGTATCGCCATCAACCTTATCATGCCTTAATGAAGATGATTGGCGCTAAAGATACAGTTGGCCGGGCCATTCGGTGTGAAATTAATGCCAAGACGACAAATTCAGAAAAATGGAAAGCTGTCGATTGGATGGAATGGCAGGCACGAGGCATTG
>OCVV011255801.1_pt1 | contig 12271 bp, 8 predicted proteins | sample 1539721 | NCBI WGS metagenome assembly OCVV01 (sample SAMN02144230, study PRJEB22623) | gut metagenome | biome: sheep rumen | host: Ovis aries | place: New Zealand | reverse complement strand
AAACGGGTAACTGCCAGTTGGAAGGTAGGCGTCTCAACGGTATAGGTAGCCGGGTTGTTTCCCTCACCCTTCGCGTAGTCGTACGTGATAGTAAAGGTAATAAGATTCCAGCGCGCGTAGAGCGTAGCCGCTGCGGTCTTGTCCCAGTTCTTAGCACTGCTACCGTCCGCTTTGTAATACTGGTTACCGCCTGTTTGGGCGTCGAAGTAGCCTTGGAAGGTATAACCCGTGCGGGTCGGCATCGTAGCCGAAGGCATTGCCGAACCGTAAGTAGCCGAAACGTTGTTTGATCCGCCGGCACCGTTCTGCTTGTCAAAAGTAACCGTATATTTGTTCGCGGTCCATTTCGCATAAAGGGTCACATTGGCATTGGCGGTGTAATTGGCTCCGGCTGCATAGTTGGTACCTGTTCCGCTATTATTCGTGTTCCAGCCGTTGAAGGTATAACCCGTGCGGGTCGGTGTGGTAGTGCTCAGTTTGAGCGTAATATCCTGTGCCTTTTTCTGACTACCCGGAGCACCGGTTCCGCCGTTGGCGTTGTAACTAACGGTGTACGGAGCACTAACGGTAACCGCCTTCACAAACACGTCACCTGAGTATGCCAACGCCGGGTTGCTAATGCCTTGTTTGTCCAAGGCATACACGCGAACGTAATAGGTACCCGGATTGAGGTCGGTCAAGCTCAGGTTAAAATCGTAACCGTGCATCGTACCGTGGCCCAGACTGGCCAAGTCAGGACGACTGATGTTGGCAGATCCGGCGATGATACCCTTTTTCGCTTTGGCCAAATCGGTCTCCGTGGCATTGTCGAACACATACACGTGGATGGTCACAGCATAACTGTCTTCAGCATCCGGGTCATAAGACCATCCCCAGACACGGAACGAACCGTTCTTTCCGGTGAGACCGTCAATCGAACCAACCGGTTCTTCAACCTTGTAGGTCACCTCTATCACTCCAATCCTGTACTCACCCTCGGTACTCAATGTGACAGAAGTGCTGTTGACATCATCAAGGTAAACGGTAGCATCACTTTGAGGCCTGTTGGTACTTAACGTTCCTTTCGTAGTACTGATGGGCAGTCTATCGACAGCTCTATCCATCATAAACCTTATAGAGGTAATCGAATATCCCGCCGGTACGGAAATAGTCAAATTTTTACCACCATACCTCAAGAGGGCATACATATCGTAAACTGCCCCGCAGTTCACCGTAACCTGATTCCTGACATTATTGCCTTGCTTAAAGCCTCCTTGAAAGTAGTAGAAACCCGCTTGGTCTGCCCGGATTTGCCCGGTCGAGGCGAGCATCATCGCCGCCAGGGCAAAGAATAGTGTAAAAAACTTTCTTTTTCGCATAATTGTTTTGATTTTTTGGTTAATAATTATTTTGTTGTCACGATTATTTCGGACATATAAACAATTTGTGCGTGCAAAGGTACAAAAAAATTCGCATATACGCAAGAGGTATATGCAGAAATTTACGCAGTGCAAAGAATTTGGTGCAAATTTTTACGCAGTGCAAAGTTTTTGTCCGTCGTACAAAATTTCCGCCAAATTTTACACACATGTGCTGACGATTTTTCCACATGGAGCAGGAAGTGTAAACGAACTTGTTTTGTATGTTTTTTTTCTATTTCCTCTCGGCTATCTCAAAGAGACGTGCCGGTAATGCTGTGTCAATGCTGTGTTGGAGTACCACGTTTAAGTCATGATAAAAAAGCAGCATATAGCACGAAACTATACGCCGCTTTAGATGCTGCAAATATGTTGGTATTCCTTACATCACGCCCATTTGTGTATATATATGGGGGAGGTAAAATCGGACATGTTAGTGCGAGTTAGTTGCATGGGGTTTGTTTAGTTCATTCGTTTAAGCACATCACGCAAAAACACTTCTGAGACATTCCCGTAATCGGCTTTGTCGTAGATATAAATCAATTGCAACTCATCTTCTACAATTTTAGCGCGAATAATAACACGCGCGCCACCACTTCTACCGCGCCGTTTAGAAGTAATGGCAAGACGAATCTTGCGTGTTCCTTCTATCAATTCTACACCTTGCTCTGGGTTGACCAACAGCGAAGCCAATAACCGCTCGAAATCCGTCTCTAAAGAATGATGACGTTTCTTCAAGCGTTTGTACGCTACCTTAAAATCCTCAGACATTCTGATTTTCATAGTGTCCGAAGCGTTGCGATAGCCTCTTCCACGCTCATTATGGGCGCGGATTCTACCTGATTCATACTACGTTTAATCGTCTGAGCCAGGCGGTAGGCTTTGTCCAATTCCATCAGATGTGCCCATTTGCGATTGCTGAGACGAACAGTAGTCATTGTTGCTGTCTGCTCTAAAACACACATAGTAGTTGTTTTTTCAATTCACGCTGCAAAGTTACAAAAAATTTTGGAAATATGCAAATAAAAGTTATTTTTTGGCAAAAACACGATAAATTTTTACTATTTTGACCTTTCATAGCATTTTGATTGGTCTAATTCGCTATCCTTTTTTACCCGCAGTTTCAGTTGCCCTGTCACGAGGCGAGATGCCCTCTAATCGAGTGAACGTGCGTGAGAAGACAGCCGGCGAAGAGAAGCCGCATGCGTACGCCACTTCCGTCATCTTCATATCGGGGTGTTCCCTCATAAGGCGCATGGCCTCCTCAACGCGATAGCGGTTGACCAAGTTATAGAAGGAGCAATGATACGTTGATTTGAGGAAATGTGAGAGATACGTTCGATTAGTAGGCAGGACATGACGGATATCTATGAGTTGGAAATCCGGATTGGTATAGGGTTTCTCGCGCTCCATCCATTGCTCAAAGAGAATGCGTTCTTTTTGAAATGCCAGTTCATCTAAGACAACATCATGCTCATCAGATGTTTGTGTTTCTTCGCCGCTTAAAGGGATTATTTCATCAGCAGGATGTTCGCTCTCACTTACAGAAAGATTACTCCACGGGTCCTTGCGGAAGAGAATCTGCTCGGTGGCATAGACGAACATCAGCACGACAAACCACTGCTGGGTGAAGCCGCGGGTGTGATAATGGGTGGAGCACATCCATACATAATTGAGCCCCACGATAAAGAGCATACCACTATAGCGGATAATCCAGCGGACATCTATATCATCGAGTCGTGAGAAATTATCTTCGCACCACTTAATATACGCTTGCATGTGCCCAAATAGAAGCACCAAGAGGATATAGGGATAGAGTGCAATTACAGGCCATAGGTTGATAGGCAGCACATAGTCCAGTGCAGCAAATATGAGGACCGGCATGAACTGCACGAAGGCTCTTTTCCAGTTCATCCAACCCGGTCGCAGTGCCTCGGTAGGATATAGCAGTAAGACCCATCCAAGGAGATTGCCGAGAAGAAGCTCATAAGTAGTGAGTTCATGCGCCGCCATATCCATTACCTGATGCGGAGCCACCGCCCAGCCGATGAGATAAATAAGATCAGATATTCCCCAGACTACCAGTGCCCAAGCGAAGAAAAGTCGGGCGCGCATTCCGTCCGAATGTTTAAAGAGCATCCATGCCCCTCCGAAAGAGGCAACGACCGTACAAGTGTTAAATACAGGCGTTAAGATATTATCATAGACCTCATCGGGGATAAATTGTCCCAACCACGTGCTAAGAACGACCATAGACACGCTTACGAGAGAGAAAACCACTTCGGATTTATAATCCAGCCAAAGCTCCCGTACCGGCTTAGTAAACAACTTATTATTCATATCGTCGCGTAAAATCGGGTGCAAAGATACATTTTTTTATCGATATATGCAAAAAAAATATAAAATTTGTGGAAAATTTTACAGCTTCGCCGTGTTTGTAACTGCGTGTTGGTCACTGCGTGTTGGGTAGCATCGCTATACAAACAAAGAGCCCCAAGCAAATGCTTGGAGCTCTGAAAGTGGCGGTTACCTACTCTCCCACAATCATGCAGTACCATCGGCGATGCTGAATACTGCGGAAGAGGAGGTAGCTGCCACTTTGAGAACCTCTGAGATTCGTCTTGGGGGTTCTTTCTTTGTATAGCATGTCCGGCGATGTAAGCGGTAAGCCGACCCCATCCTATAAAGAAATTTTGCGGAGCAAAGACAAAGCCGTGAGCGAAGCGAACACCTTATTAAGGGGGAAAGAAAGAATCGTTAAAAAGGATGTGAGTGAAACAAATTCCTTGTTGAAATCATTCGAACGAGGTGAGATAAGAACTACTTGTTGGATATAGACAAATAAAAAAGTGTCTACAATAAGGCACTCACATATAAAATATAGTTAAATACATCATTCTGCTTTTTCTGGGAAATAGATCCTGCGAAGAAAACTATCTATTTTTTCTTTTCTATTCTCGGTTAGTAAGTATTGCTTTTCTTCTGTACTAAAATTGTGTATCCCAAAATTATAAATATATGAACCGCTTATAGAATAATAATCCGATGAATATGGTTTACTATTTGCCACAATATATTCCCAAAATATAGAAGACTCTAATATTTTCTGCAAAACACATAGAGTCTCAACATTTTCTCCCACGAAAGCAAAACCATTATAAAAGTACAAATTTGGATTATCTATAAGTATACAACGAGGAGCTCTATTAGCAATTTTAGGGACAAACAACTTAAGAGAAGGCAGATTTAGAGACTGCGTTCGCCCAAATTGATACCATATATCATAATTTTTCCCCTTCCCTTTATCACGTGCTGCTAATTGCAATTTCTGTGTCAATAGGTAACGATATGTATATGGATAGACCTCTTGTAGTTTATGCTCGGGAATTATCGTCATCTTCCCTTCATGATTTTTTTCATATGGGAAAATAATTTTTCTAATAACATCGGCAAATACTACTTCTGAATTAAATTTATTAGGATTGACTATATCCTTACATATCGTCTTTTCTATTGGATAATCCACTCCATTTTGCCGAAGAATATAAAACCTCTTTGTTGTTCGAACTGGGGCAAAAATATATACCTTATTGCATAATGTCGCAAGTCCATGACGAGATTGTGCAAATTTCCGAATGGGTTTTCCGATACTCTCTAGTTGGTGTATTTTAATTGTTTCATTTAAGTCCCATCCCTTTTTACTCTCTAATCCTCTATATTCAAACCTATTATATTTAAAATTCTCGAATAGGCCATCATATACGCCGTAATACAGATAATCCGATTTCTTATTCTCCGCAAAAAACAAACATGTATATGTGTTTTTAGACTGAAATATTTGCCGCCCTCGAAAATCAATAATGTGTATTAATTTATGAAGTGTATTGAAATATTCACGTAAAGCACGCCCATTTACACTTTTCAAGAAACTATTCATTGTTATATAGCCCATAACACCATTTGATGAAAGATTCTCAATAGCGACTTGAAAGAATGGTATATATAAATCCGGATGACCAGTACTACATACAGACCACTTTTTTATGATTTCTTTTGTTTCTTGTGGTAAGTTTCGAGAACAAACATATGGTGGATTCCCAATTATAATATCAAAGCCATGATAAGGTCTAAACTTTTCTTGAAAATTGAAATTTAGTGTATTTGCCGACCAGAGATTATAAGAAAATTCATCATCTTCTCCCATGCTCAAAGCCAGAAGAGATAATAGTATCTTGGTTCGTTCTATAGCATAGCCTTGGACATCTATTCCATATATATTCTCAGAAAAAATCTGTTTGTATGTTTTGTTTGATCTTTCTTTCATTTTTCTTGCCATATCTACAAGAAAACCGCCACACCCACATGACAAGTCAATAATTCTGCAAACGTCTATATTTCCTTTATATACTGACCAACAATAGTCTTCTATATAATCTCTAATATATTGGGGAGTATAGACAGCTCCATTTACAATCTTATCATGGGGGGAAATAACAAACTCAAACAAACTAATTAAATCATCAAAAGTATATTGGAAGTTATATTTCTCTAAGACATCTATAAATTGAGTTAACACCTGATAATCAGGATGAGCCTTATCAATTATCAAAGAGGACAATAAAGAGTTCTTCTTTACTACCCATTTGTTTCTAGTGATAACTGCAGTTACAAACAATCTATTAATAAACCTTGTATCAGAAGAAATATTATTTTTAAGGAAACTTAATATATTTGCATTCATTCATCATATAATTTCTTCAACCATTCCTGTTGTTCTATCAGCAATGCATTAAGTTTTCTTGATATTTCAATATCATCACAATCTTGAATTTTTGGTTTAATCTCTTCGGTTATTATTTCCAATTGTTCATAATTCCATAATACTTCATGCTGCTTCTTCCATAGTTTTAAGTTCTCATACATCCAATCACCTATCTCCGTCTTAGGTGTAATTGCTCCTGTCTCTGTTCGTTCGAACTGTTCATCATACAAATTGTCACATGGATCTATCCAACCACATTTCCCATTATTAGGTTGCCTTTCATCATTTGTTGGCCACTTTGCACGTTTCGCATTATTACAGGATCGACACGCATACACCAAATTGGAGTAATCGTTTTCACGTATGATTTTTAGTTGCTCTTTAGGAACAAAATGATCTATCTCAAAATGTTCTTTCCTTGGCCAATCTCTATCTCCGCAATATCCACAATGACAATCAAAATCTGCTCTTAACTCTTCTCGATATTTTCGATAATCAGTTCTTATAGGGACATCTGTTTTACGCTTTGGAGTCTGTTTCCTTAATCTGTTCGCCATAATTTGGAATTATTTTGATAACTGTTTCAATATATCACGAGAAGCATCTACCATTTCTTGCAATTTCTTCACAGCCGTTGTTTGTAAATCCGCAGGAGCAATGGGATTCGCTTTCGGGTCTATGGCATGCAGTTCCATATGCAATTCTAATAGCTCATTCTCTTCCTCAAAAGATAGGCCTTGCACTTGTTTTTCTTCTAGTTCACGGGCTCGTTTCTCTCTCTTTGTAATGATTATTTTATAATTTTCGACAGATTTTCTTATTTGCTCCTTCAAGAAATCCAGAGATTGTTCCGGATTCTCGGCAGAACTTGAATTCTTCGCATCTGTGATTATACTTTTGTCCCTTACCAAGAAAACATTTTCCATTTTTGACATTGCATCGGAGGGGTAAGACGTTAGCATAAACACGGGGAAATATCTTTTTTTCTCCCATATAACCTTTACGACCTCATCTCCATTATATGGGAGCCAACCTCCGTCTGCTAATTTATAATCAACAGCTAACACGTCCAGATTCATTTCTTCAATTTGATTTATTAAGTCATCCGGGGTTGATATTAACTCAGGGTTATCAAGCATTTTAACATTAAAATCTTGCTTAAACACCCTGTTAAAAGTATAACGAGGATTATTCGCCTCGTCCAAATAACCGATTGTTATCATATCATTTATATTATATTTAATCTTACATTAAGTCCAAATCCAGATATATTATTTGTAATTATCCGAATTTCACCTTCGTATTTATCAATAGTTGCTTTGGTAATATATAAGCCCAATCCGGTTCCTACTTTGTTCCCATCTTCATCTACTTTCGAAGATTCGAATGCGTTAAAGATATCATATGGATGTGTCTTATACTCTGATGCTAGTCCAATACCTGTGTCAACAAATGATATCTGCACTATATCACCTATTACCTCACCATTTATATATATGAACCGATTAGTACTGCGTTTTGTTTCTTTAATAGCATATATTGAATTAGATAGTAAATTATTAAAAATCGTATCTAAATCTATTTGAAACATTTTCACATTCATTACATCAGAGAAACCGGTAATTACCATTTCTATATTAAGTTCTTGAAGAACAGATTTCCACGTATCCTTAAAAGAAGAAAAATATGTTTCTAGATTAATGATTCCTGACTTACGTTTATCTCGCCTTATTGAGTTCAATGAGAACTCCAACCAACCTCTAATTTTTTGGTCTTGTATACCTAAATCCTCTATCATATTATAAGGATTCTCATATGGATTAATACCACGTTGTATCAAATCCTCATTAGGAATGATATTTTCGAGTGCTTCTTTAATGTCCAAATAACGAGATTGAAGCAATGCACGAATATTCCTTAATTCATGCGAAAACGAAGTAATTACTAATCCAGTACTTGCCAAATTTCTAATAAGACTCAATTCTTCTTCATTATCTTCTAACTGCTGTTTTATTGTATTATATCCAGCTACTATCTTTTGATAATTTTCTTCCGTGTATCCAGACTTTGTAGCCGCCTCCGCTTCTTGTTTTGTTTTGCCTTTGGGATTATTCTTATCATACAATTGACTTAAATGATACATTATATGATTCCTATCCCGCTCGAACAATTCAATAATTCCAATTAAAATATCCTTAAACAAATCAAATACCTCATTCTCCTGCAGTCCTTCTCGACTTGATTTATCTTCTAATTTCTTATTATCTATTCTGGAAATTTCTACAGCACCCACAATTTGATTTCTACGGATATAGTATCCACCCAAACGTTGTCCTGCACCGCTTGGATTTGTAGTATATCGATCCCCCAACCTCAACCAGTCATTGCCATATTCGCCATAAGGGCGAACTCTAAAATTATCCCTAAATATTTTCACTCCCATATTTTGCTTCAACCATTTCCGTCTATTTGATGAAATTGGTTTGTACGGGAACTTAGAAATATCTCCTTCTCCTCTTGTATCATTAATAGAATTTTTAGCAAAATAGAATGTAAACTTAAATTTTCCTAATTCATTTTGCAATAATTCCAATTTCTGCTTGTTGGGGATTTTTAATTCAGAGAGTTTTTTCTTAATATGAAATGTCTTTTGCTCAAAGACATCTAATGTATAAGGAAACTCGCTCATTTCTGGCATTTCGAAAAGTGCAGCATATTCTTCTCTCAGTCTTTGAACATCTAGTTCGTTTCTTGTAATGTCAACTTCCAGCGAACCAGAATTTCCCCCTCCATATTGCGCGACAATCTTATAATCATAATCCGCTTCAGCACTTCCTGTAATCTTACCATACTCATTGGGGGAAACGGTAGAGTGTAAAAATATTGCGAAAGCAGGAATATCAAACGGCGGTATTAACCCTTGTAAATTCTCATATAATTTTTGAATAATTCTCTCATCCCAAACATCATTTAACAATGAAATTTTTAATAGCGTTCCATGTTGAAACTTAACCTTGTCCGATAAATCAAAATAACTCAATACTGATTCTACTTCTTTCAATACGCCACTAAAGGAGATTTCTTCCAAAGTTGCTTTGACATCAGAAACATTAGCATGCGGAGTATCAAATTCGCGCCAATCAACGTCCCACACATGTCCATCTCCATTCTCAGTATATGTCCACATTTTTGATACTTGTCCTAATCTATTCAAGGCAAAACGACCAATGCCTTTTGCGCCAGACTTTACACGTCCGTTCTCTGAGTACTCATTGTATAACTTATCATCTGTTCCTATACACATCCATTTTGTGATAATGGTATCTGCTGTCATACCACAACCAAAGTCCAATATGTATATACTTGGTATCTCCTCGTCCTCATTAAATAAGATAAAACAATACTTAGAATCTGCATCGTAGGTGTTTTTAACAAGTTCGATAATAGCTCCCTCTGGGTTGGAGAAGTTTTCCAATCCTATAAGTTTTGCTGTTCTTGCTGATACCGAAAAAGGAATTTCCATAACTCAAAAAAAAACATTTACAATTAGCGCTGCGAAATTACAAAAAAAAATTGAATTATACAAATAGAAAATAAAATTTTCTAACAAAATAGCCTCTTAACACAAAAAAACAGTTATTTTACATCCTTTTCCCATTTTAACAAACTAATGATTGCATTTTATTTCGCCATTGACCACACAAAACACCTATCGTTATAAGACATATAAGCATACATGCTCCAATAAAGATTACAGACAGAGGGGAAATAATCATACGAGCAAGGAGTTAGTATAGTAAAGGAATCCCTAATGAAGAAAATAATTGCAAAGTCTTTGGTTATTTGAAATTTTTGTTGTACCTTTGTAGCGAATTTAATTGTTAACAACATTAGTAACCATTTATCATAATTACACGATGAATATTTTTTATGCTGTAATAATATTCCTTTGTATCATTACCTTCACATACGGACTATGGGTGGGAGGTATATGTATATTCTCAACTTTTGGATATTGCTTTGCTGGTTTTATCATGCTATGTTATTACATATATTTTGCACATAAAAGAATAAAAGTGTTCTTTGGCAATGTCCTCAAATGGACTAGGAGATTTTACACAATCATAATGCATTGGCTATCTGCACACAAGAATGTTATTTATTGGTCGTGTTTTGTTCTTTCTGTTGTAGGCGGCTTACTTGCTCTATACTTTTTCACAGATATATTTGCTGTTATAGCAAAATACTTAAAACTACACCATGAGAAAGATGGCATTGGAGTTGCAACATCCGTTGCAATTGGAACAATAATCAGCATTATGGCAATTGCATTTCCTGTTATCACCAATGTTATGCACAATTTGAGTGTAAGATACCAAAATAATTATATAGTAACTATTTTTCAAAAAAGAAAAGAATTAAAGATCTTTAAATACTCCCTATATATTTCTTTGGGGTTATCTGCATGCTGGTTATGTTGCTATTTTTTCATTTCCCACTCAATCTTTTGGAACAATCTATCAATGTTCTTACTTTACATAGCAACTATTGTTTTAGTCATATCTCTTTTGGTTCTAATATGGAAAATCGTAGCCTTTATGACCCCCAGTAATCTCGTGGAAATCATAAAGGAAGATATAGTAAAAATGCACAGGCCTCCATATTATTTTGACGCAAGTATATGTGTTCCTCTCCAATACGGCAGTAAAGAAGAAAGTGAACGTTTAAAAAAACTACGCATTATTTCTGAATATGATGATGACTCCACACAACCGTATGTGGCAATTTTACGCATCTATGTATTATTTCGCGAAGACTTCCCTGCTCGCAAAAAGATAGACAGATTTTGGGAAGAAAAAAGCAGAACTGCTTCTATCATAATAGAGAACACTAAACACTATACTAATTGTTATTATAACTTTGTATATGCTTGTTTAGATTGGGCTATTGAACAAAAAGATATCAGATATCAAAATGAAGCAATGGTATTTCTAAACACTCTACTTGAAGCCCATCTTCCTGTTCTACGAAAATACGGAGAGCCAGAGAGAGAAATACACAAAATACAATACGAATTGTCATATGAGACTATAGAGTTTATGTGGCATTCAATGGTAAAATGTATAAACGGCTCTAATGATGAAATTTTCCAAAAATATTGGCAAAGGGCTTGTAACTTCTATTCTAGAAAATATCACAAACATACAGAAATCCCAGGAGAATGCCCAATAATTGATAAAATTAACAGTGCCCAAAGTCTATATTACGCAATACATTATTTAGGTTGCGCATATTTAATAGGAATCAACAATTTCAATTTACTTAATTATGCACTCAAATATAGTCAATGTATGCCTTTCAAGTGGTATTTGATTCCAAATAACATTGAAGACGCATTAAGAACTTACATTATTGTAAAAGATTGGTATTCGGATTTCAATAATCGGTATCGTTTTTCATTTACAAATGATCCCAACCTTTTCGACAGACTGAATACCGGGAATCCAATAGGACAATTCACATGCTTACTATTGTTTGCATTATGGAATGGAAACGCAGGTAATGGTCTTATAGAGTTACAAACAACGTGGAATAAAGATAGATACCTTGACGGACTTATAGAATTAGTACAAAATACAACAAAAGAAACAGATTGGGTGAAGTATTATCAGTTAGAGGATTCTTTGACCTACAAAGAAAACATTGTCAAATGGTTATCTCAACACAAACAAAATTGATGACTTTATATCACAAGACTGAGAATATACAACAACTAGAAGAACAATATTTGTAAAACACCGCCACGCGCGGTGTTTTTTCATTCTGTAATGTATGGCACAAAATCTTTAGATTTGGAAGAGAATGCACAAGAAGCAACATGGAAAACAGCATAAGAAAACAACATAAGAAAACAAGACAAAGAGGAAGTCGATACAAAGATCAACACATTCCCTATCAAAATCAAAATTTTATTAGCATATCTCGAAAAAATATTGTACCTATGTGGTATATTTTTTGCTGTAAAAAAATGAACGATTTGCGATTATCGGTGTATGCAGTAGTGAGAGCGCACTCGAAAACTGAATATTAACCGATAAAGATTCAACCAAAA
>OCVV011180812.1_pt1 | contig 12273 bp, 8 predicted proteins | sample 1539721 | NCBI WGS metagenome assembly OCVV01 (sample SAMN02144230, study PRJEB22623) | gut metagenome | biome: sheep rumen | host: Ovis aries | place: New Zealand | reverse complement strand
CCACAATCATCACTATGGCCGTCTCTCGGCTGTAGGGCCGCGGTCCGGGATAGCGGAAGAGACTGGCGTCGAAATTGCCTTCGCCCTTCAGTTCCAACTCCTTGGCATAGAAGTAGCCCGTATAGGTCGTCCCATGGTGGGTGCGTATGAAGTCCTGCACCTCGGCTGGCAGGTGGTACTTACGCGCCAGCTTCAGGCCTTCGGTGACGTGCGAGGTGATAATCTCAGCGCTCTCGGCATACTCCAGCTCCCCGTGGGGATTGAAGCCCGACACCTGGTTCTCCGTAAAATAGAGCGGGTTGCTCATCTTCCCTATGTCGTGATAGAGGGCACCCACGCGTGCCAGCAGGGCGTCGCCGCCAATCTCGCCCACCACGTCCTCGGCAATGTTGGCCACCTGCATCGAATGCTGGAAGGTGCCCGGCGCACGGTTCGAGAGCTCTCTCAGGGCCGGCCGGTTGGTCGACGAGAGCTCGAGGAGCGTGAGGCTCGTCGTCATGCCGAAGATGCGTTCAAAGAGGTAAATCAGCGGGTACGCCAGCAGAGTCAGCAACGCGTTAAGGAAGAAGATGAGGTAGCGCTCGGGATTGATGGACAGCAGGTTGGTGTCCTGACTGAGCACACCGGCGGTGTATATCGACGAATAGCTCGCAAAGATAATCAGCGAGAGGAGGAAGAAGCCGCTCCGGCGCTCCAGCCCGCGCACAGCCACTATACTCAGCATACCCGTCACCACCTGGTAAAAGATGAACTCGTAGGAGTTGGGCACAAGGCTCGACAGGACAATCACCGTGGCAAGGTGGACATACAGGGCCACCCGCATGTCGAAAAAGACACGCATCAGGATGGGCACAATGCACAGCGGCACCAGCAGCACCCAGTCCGAATTCACCCTCACCACCAGCGCCACGATGGCCGACATCAGCAGTATTGTGGAGAGCACCATCGTCACACGGCGGTCGTCGTCGAGAATGGCGTGGCGGGTGTTTTTCAGGAAGATGTACAGTGCCAGCAGGGCTATCACCGCCAGCAGGAACTGGCCGCACATCTCGCCCCACACGTTGTAGCGGTCCGAAAAGCGGCGGTCGCTCTCGGCCTCGAGGCTGCGCAGCACCTGGGCCGTCTCCTCGCTCACCTCCTCGCCGCGGCTCACAATATGCTCGCCCTCCATCACCATGCGGCTGTTGTAGCCTATCTGCGACAAACGGCTGTCCAGCTCGAGGGCCGTACGCGCCTCGTCGGGCACCAGGTTGGGAACCAACACACTGTCGCGCAGCAGACCCGCATCGAGGTCGGCACTCGTGATGTAGTCGCCCATTCGGTGCATACTGCCCACATTGCCCTCCAGCACCACGATGGTGCGCGACGCCGGGTCTCCAACATCGGACGGAAGAGCCATGTAACCAATACGGTAGATGCTATCTACACGCCGGCGCAGCACCGTCCGTTCGTGGGCCGTGAGGCCCGTGGCGGAAGCTATCCTCTCCAGCGTGGTACGCCGCGCCGTCGAGTCGACACGATAGTAGAGGATAGCTCGCTGACGCTCAGCCTCCTCCTCGCCGCGCATCTCGTCGGCTGTCTTGAGGACCGCGAAGTCGTAGGGCGCCACCAAGTCTGACCCGCGCCACACGGCGCCGACCTTGTAGTCGAAGTGCGCGCCATGCTGGCGGTGCGGGAAAATGGCCACTATCAGCGCCGCCGTAACCAGCAACGCCAGCACCCTGTATATCAGCGACAACCGCTTCACCGTCCCTGTCAAAATCTTACTCATAAGCCATAGTTAAAGCGCTGCAAAGATACGTTATTTTTGTCAAACGACGGAAAAAACTTCCCCCTCACGGCCCAAAGGCCACCCAAAACCACATCACAAGAGCACCCCCGCGCCCCCTCCACGCACCTCCCGCTACGTCCCCACCACAATTAGTTAATTTAACATAACCAACCCCACACCCTCTCTACCCCCTCTCTACCCCAACTCTACCCCCTCTCTGGGTCCCCTCTACCCCTCCTTGCCCCCAAAAACTTACCACTTACCACTTCTCACTTACCACTTTCAACTTTCAATTCTCAATTTTTCTCAATTTTCAATTTTCAATTGTCAATTCTCAATTCCCCCCTCCCCCGCCGTTTTTTCTATTTTTTTTTCATGTCACACAATTTTTGGTGCAATAACGTGTTATATCATGGTACGAAACTAAATGAAATCAACAAACAAACAATACAAGACATGAAGAAAATCATCGCTTTAGCGGCTGTGGCACTTATGACTGTCGGCGCTATCCAGGCGCAGAACCAGTTCAAAGGCATCGTGAAGTACAAAATCGAATCCACCGGCCAGGTGGCCATGCAGATCCCCGACGAGGCCGCTCAGGCCGAGATTCGCGTCTCCGGCGAAGACATGTTCACCAAGAGCCCCATCTTCTGCGGCGGCATGACCGAGTGCGTCCTCGTCCAGGGCTACAAGCAGTTCTCCTGTGTCGACTACGGCCCACTCCTCAACTACCTCCGCTCGCAGGACTTCGAGTTTACCTACACCGGCAACGGCAAGCTCCTCCAGAAAGTGGAAATGAAAAAAGAGGACTACGACACCATCGAGGTGCCCGACACCGAACCCGGCCACTTCTACTATGAGTACATCGACGGCGAAACCAAAGAGATAGCCGGCATCACCGCCAAGAAAATGGTCCGCCACCTCTACGACGACAACGGCGAAGAGCACCTCATGACCATGTGGTACACCGACGAAATCGGCCCGCAGATCAACATCCTCTTCGGCGGCATCAAAGGCATGCCCCTCGAGTGCACCATGGACGCCGGCGAAGGTCGCGCCATCACCTACACCGCCACCGAAATCGTCAAAGGCAAAGTCAAAGAAGCCGACTTCCTCCTGCCCGACGGCTACGAGACTCTCAGCAACGAGGACCTCGAAACCCTCGGCACCGAACTGCAGGACGCCATGGAGCTCCTCCAGGGCGAATAATCCACCCGAACAAACTAAACCTCTGTGAGTTATAGCTATAGGCGTGGCTGATTCAAGAAAGAAAAAAACACCCGCCAAGGGCAAGGGAAAAGGCAAGGCTGCCGCGAAGGGTTCAAAACCGTCGGGCGGCTTTGTCGCATTCCTCAAAAGCAGCCGCTTCGCTCACATCCGCGGCGCCTTCTACGTCCTCCTGGCCGCCTTCGCCACCCTCGCCCTGGTGAGTTACTTCGCCACCGGCTGCGGCGCGGGCGGCAACTGGCTGGGCAGCCTCGGACACTGGATGGCCGAACTGCTGGCTGTCAACCTCTTCGGCATCGGCTCCTTCGGCGTCGCACTGCTCCTCTTCGTCTACGGCATGCGACTCTGGAACGTCTCCGTCCTGCCCTGGTGGAAGACCTTCGGTAGCACCCTCTTCTGGATGCTATGGCTCTCGCTCACACTCGGTTACATCGGTGGCGCATGGGTACGCGACGCAGCCTTCGAACCCTACGCCGGCATCGGACTCCGACTCGCCGCTCCGCTCCACCACCTCATCCGCTGGTGGACCCTCGTCCTCCTGGTCTTCGTCGCCGTCCTCTTCCTCGTGCTCGTCCACAAGATGGAACTGCCTGAGATTCACATGCCCAACGTCGACATGAAGCGCGTGGCCCTCGGCATCGAGAAAGGCATCGAGGCCGTCGCCACCGACCACCACGACTCCCCCAAACCCGACGACAAACCGACCGACGTCGACGACGCGAGCCTCGGCCTCTCGCCAGGCATGGCCCTCGAAACCAACGACAACGACAACGACCCCGACCCCGGCGCCGACTTCGACGACGAGGCCATGAAACTCTTCCACTCCCCAGCGCCCGAAGCCGACATGCCCGTCGACAACGAGCCCGCCTTCAGCATCGACGACGAGTTCGCACGTGTCATGGCGAAAGCCACCGCCGGCGACCAGCCGTCCGCGGCCACAGACGACATCAACTTCACCATCGAAGGCGAGACCGACGACGACCCCGTCCCCGCCGCCTCGCCCCAACCCGAACCCGCCGAACCCGCCGAGGCCGACGACCCACTCGACGAACTCGACGACGACGACTACCGACGCCACTACGGCCTCGACGACCCCTACGACCCTCACCTCGACCTCAGCGACTACATCATGCCCGACACCTCGCTGCTCGAAGACTGGGAGGCCGCCAACGTCCGCGTCACCAAGGAAGAACTCATCGCCAACAAAGACCGCATCGTACAGACCCTGCGCGACTACGGCATCGAAATCACCGACATCTCGGCACAGCCCGGACCAACGGTGACACTCTACAAGATAAAGCCCGCCCCAGGCGTGCGCATAAGCAAAATCAAGAGCCTCGAGAACGACATCGCACTCTCTCTCGCCGCTCTCGGCATCCGCATCATAGCTCCCATCCCCGGCGAGAGCAACGTGGGCATCGAAGTGCCCAACGCCAAGCCCCAGATTGTGGCCATGAAGACCATGCTCGACAGCGAAGCCTTCCAGGCCGCCAAGGCCAAAATGGAACTCCCCATCGCCTTCGGCAAGACCATCTCCAACGAGTGCTTCGTCACCGACCTCGCCAAGATGCCTCACCTCCTCATGGCCGGCGCTACCGGCACAGGTAAGTCCGTCGGCCTCAACGCCGTCCTCGCCAGCCTCCTCTACACCAAGCACCCCAGCGAGCTCAAACTCGTCCTCGTCGACCCCAAGAAGGTGGAATTCAGCCTCTACTCCGCTCTCGAACGTCACTACCTCGCCAAGATGCCCGACGAAGAGGACGCCGTCATCACCGACGTCAAGAAGGTGGTCCGCACTCTCAACAGCCTCTGCATCGAGATGGACACCCGCTACGACCTCCTGAAACAGGCCAAGGTGCGCAAGATAACCGAATACAACGACAAGTTCTGCAAGCGCATGCTCAACCCCGAGCATGGACACCGCTACCTGCCCTACATCGTGGTCGTCATCGACGAGTTCGGCGACCTCATCATGACCGCCGGCAAAGAAGTCGAGCTGCCCATCGCACGTCTCGCTCAGCTGGCCCGCGCCGTCGGCATCCACCTCATCATCGCCACACAGCGCCCCACCACCAACATCATCACCGGCACCATCAAAGCCAACTTCCCCGCCCGCGTCGCCTTCCGCGTCACCAGCGGCATCGACAGCAAGACCATCCTCGACACCGGCGGCGCTCAGCAGCTCATCGGACGCGGCGACATGCTCATCCTGCTGGCCGGCAAAGACATGATCCGTCTCCAGTGCGCGCTCATCGACACACCCGAAATCGAACGCCTCGTGAAGTTCATCGGCGACCAGCGCGGCTACCCCGACGGATTCGAACTGCCCGAATACCTCGACGAGAACGAGGAGCCCAACAAAGAATTCGACGCCAAGAACAAGGACGAATTCTTCAACGACGCCGCTCGCCTCGTCGTGAGCGCCCAGTTCGGCAGCACCTCGCTCCTCCAGCGCAAACTCCAGCTCGGCTACAACCGCGCCGGACGCATCATCGACCAGCTCGAGGCCGCCGGCATCGTCGGCCCAAGCAACGGCAGCAAACCACGCGACGTCCTCATCCACGACGAGGTGTCTTTGGAAGAATTACTTAAATCCCTGTAAATATGAAAAAATGTATCATTGCGATAGCCTGCGCCCTGACCGTTGCGGCCTTGGCAACCGGTTGCAGCAAGCAGAAAACATGCCGCTGTGCCATCCCGGGCAAGCCCATCGTCCGCGTCGTCACCATCGACAAGGGCGAATGCACTCAGCTCCTGGTCTACGACTACCACACGCCCACCGAGGCCAACGTGACCGACACGCTCTACTGCATGGACTACGAGTTTATGATAGATTCTGTCTATAAAGATTAAGCAAGACTATGAAAAAGATACTTTTCCCGGTCTTGGCCGTGCTGGCTCTGTTCGCCGCCTCTTGCGCCAAAGACCACCAGTGCAAATGCGAGACGACGGACATCACCGACGACGGGCTCCTGAAAATCATGACCGTCGACGGAGGCCTCAGCTGCGACGCCATCTCCCAGATGGGCTTCGAGGTGAAATACGTGGACACCGCCTCCAACGTGCAGTCGCTCCGTCGCGAGGAGGTTCACAGCGTGAAGTGCATCGACTATGGCAAGTGAGCTCTGGCGGCGCACCGCAGCGGTAGCCCTGCGCGTCGTGCTGGCGTGCGTGTTCGTCCTGTCGGCCGTGACCAAACTGATGGCCATCGACGACTTCGAGCTCTATGTCTATTCCTATGGCTTCCTGCCTCTCGACGTGGTCTTCGTGGCCACCCGACTCTGCATCGGCGTCGAGCTGGCCACCGCGGCACTGATCGCGGCGGGCTGGTGGCCGCGCTTCACCAAGCTGCTGACTCTGGGCATGCTGCTCTTCTTCTCCCTCTTCCTCTGCTACGCCGCACTCATCGGGCGTCAGGAAAGCTGCCAGTGCTTCGGCCGCATGGTCGACATGCCGCCCGCAGTCTCGCTGCTGAAAAACGCCGTCTTCATCGTGCTCACCCTGCTCTACTACCGCCTCGACCCTGTGCCACGCGCCCTCGGCCGCGGCCTCTTCCTGAAGATTGCGCGTCCTCTGGTGTTGGCGGCCGCCATGGTCGTCCCCTTCGTCGTGTCCGTCCCCGACAGCTGGATGTTCGGCGACGCGCAGCAGCGCTACGACGCCGCTCTCCTGCAGCAGACCCTCCACGAACAAGGTCTCGACCGGGGCCACAAGCTGGTGGCCTTCGTTACACCCGGCTGCCCCTACTGCCGCATGACGCGCAGCAAGCTGGCCTCCATGGCGCAGCGCAAAGGGCTCGACACCGCGGACATCGTCTACCTCGAACCGTCTGATATCGGAATGGAACGTTTCATCGGCGTGACCTTCGGCCAGCGCCCCCTGGTCCTGCTCGTCGACGACGGCAAGCCGCAAACAACCTACCACTACCGCAACATCAACGAGCGGCAGATAAGCCGTTTCCTGAGCCGCTGACACGGCCCGGGAAACGGTTAGTCAATTCCCATAATAAGCTTTATCTTGTCGATGCTGCTCTCCTTGCGGAGCTTGCTGTCGATCTCGGAAGCCGACTGGCTCCTCAACACCTCGAGGAAGGTGTTTTGCATGTCGATGATGTAGCCGCACTGGCGGTTGTAGCGGCGCAGGTCCTCATTGTTCGTAATCTCGTCGATGCCCCTATAGGCCTTGGCCATCCGGTTGTAGGCCTTCGTGATGTTCCGGTAGGGGCTGTCCTTCGAGGTCAGGGTCTTCTCGTTGCGCTCTATCTCGCGCAGCTTCTCGATGGTGGAAAGGCACACCTGCTGCATCTGGATGTGGTCGTCGAGCATGTCTATGAAGCTGCGGCCCCGCTCCACGGTCGCGAAGTTGGGGGACAGGTCGGCCTGCTTGCGCAGCAGCTTGTACCCGTTAGCCAGCACGCGGTCGAGTTTCCGCGCCGAGGCTATGCTGTCGTCGTTGGCGGCGATGGTCTCGCGCCGTTCCAGCACCGACAGGTAGCTCTGCTGCACCTGCCTCACCTCTTCGAGCTCGTTCTCGTAGAGCAGCGCCTCCTCGGGCGTGCTGAAGGCGGGTATGGGAAGCAGCGTCTCGGCGATGGTCCTGTACGCCACCACCACATCGTACATCACCTTCCCCCGCGCTATGCCACGACGCATGATGCTGTCTGACCGCTGCGTGATCTCTTCTATCTGCGGATAGAAGTCCATGTACAGCTGCTGCGCCTCCACGAACTTGTTCAGCCCGTCTATGAAGAGGATGCTCTCCGCATTGGTGGTGAACGAGGGAAGCGTGTTGATGCCGTGGGCCACATCTTTGTACGACGAGGCTATCTGGCGGTACTTCTTGCCGTACTGGTTGGCTATGGCCTCGCTGTTGGCGGCGATGGTGCTGCGCAGCTCCAGCGTCTGCAGGTAGCGCTGCTGGATATTGATTACCGTGTGCAGGTTGTTGATATAGTTCTCGTACTCGCGGATATCGGCAAAGTTGACCGGCACCGAGGTGTTCTTGAACACCTTGGAGTAGCTGCGATAGATGTCGCTGTTGCCCTTCTCGCACCGCACCTTCAGCACATTCTTGAAGTTCTCTATCTGGTAGGGCAGCGAGTTGTGCCCGAGCACATTCTCCAGCAGGTCGTTCTGGAAAGCGTTGAGCTCGTCGAGACGGGCTATGCTCTCGTCGGTGGCGTTGCCGGTGCTGAGGTCGTACTTGTTGTAGACCATGAGATAACTGTAATAGAGGTCTTTGAGCTCCTTGATCTTGATCTTGTCCGTGATGCCCGCCCCGTCACACGCGGTGACGATGGCTCGGTGGTGCAATTCTATGTTGGAGCGCAGGTCGGAGGCTATGCGGTTGCGCTCCTCCTGCTGGCGGCGGGCCTCCTCTATGGCTCTCTGCCGCGCGGCCTCCTTCTCGGCCTCTATGCGCTGATGCTCCATCCTGGTGTACTGCACACTCAGGCGGCCCATGAGGTCGGCCAGGTTGCGCAGGTGGTACTCATAGATGGGGAAGTCGGCCAGCACAGTGTTGCTGTCGAGCCAGATGAGGCTGTCGCGGAACTCGTAGTCGTTCTCTATGGAGTGGATGGCCTTTTGTGCACGGGTGCGGATGCTGACGCAGAGATTGGTGAGCGCCACATAGTCCTGTTCCTGTTCGTCCAGGTAGCGCATGATGCCGGCCGTGTCGCCCAACCATGCGGTGTCGATGTCATAGTTGCCCATTATCTCGCCCACCGAGAGGACTGTCGGAGGCTGCGGCTTGGGTTGTTGCTTCTTCTTGGGCTTCTGCGCTCCCGCGGCTCCGCAAAGGGCCACGAGCAGGACTGTCAGGATAAGACGTTTCATAGTATTGCCTAAAGTCTGTTTGTCATTCATTCGTTCGTGCTCTCCGCCACTCCCCGTCAGTCGCCGTACGAGGTGGCGTCGAAGCAGTGGGTGCAGATGCGCTCCTTCGGCAGGCCGATGGCCTGGCAGACGTCGTCGACGGTGTTGAATTTCAGCGTGTCGACACCGACATGCTGGCGTATCACCTCCACCATGCGGGCATACTCCTTGGTGGTGTGGTCGTGGTAGGCCTCGAGGTTGCGCACCGTGCCGCCCTCGAGCTCCTCTATGACGCGGCGCGTGATAAGCTCGCGGTCGGTCTTGCTCTCGCTGAAGTTGAGGAAGGTGCACCCGTGCACCAGCGGCGGACAGCTGATACGGACATGGACCTTGCGGGCGCCGTAGTCGTAGAGCATCTTCACGTTGTCGCGCAGCTGCGTGCCGCGGACTATGGAGTCGTCGCAGAAGACCACCTCCTTGCCCTGCAGGACCGCACGGCTGGGGATGAGCTTCATGCGGGCCACGAGGAAGCGGTCCTCCTGGCTCACGGGCATGAAGGAGCGGCTCCAGGTGGGCGTGTATTTCAATAGGCCGCGCTTGTATGGTATCTGGCGGCCGTTGCTGTAGCCCAGAGCCATGCCGATGCCCGAGTCGGGTATCGGGCTCACAAAGTCGGGCGTGATGTCGTCGCGCTCGCCCATGATGCGGCCCAGGTTGTAGCGCACCTCCTCGGCATTGATGCCTTCATATTCGGTGCAGGGGTAGCCGTAGTAAATCCAGAGGAAGGAGCATATCTGCAGCTTCTCCTCGGCAGGACGCAGCACTTTGATGCCGCCCTCCACCGTGACCTTCACCACCTCGCCGGGTCCGACAAAGCGGCAGGTCTCGTAGCCCATGTTGACGTAGGAGTGGCTCTCGGAGGCGACGGCATAGTCGTTGCCGCGACGACCTATAACGATAGGGGTACGGCCATAGCGGTCGCGGGCGGCTATGATACCTTCCGGCGTGAGGATGAGCATGTTGCAGCTACCCTTCACCCTACGATACACATTCTCTATGCCGTCCACGAAGTCCTTGCCCTGCGAGATGAGCAAGGCCACAAGCTCGGTGGGGTTGGTCTTGCCGCGCGAAAGGTCGGTGAACTGCTGGTGGCGCGAGAGGCAGTCCTGCTCGAGCTCGTCGATGTTGTTGATCTTGCTGACCGTGCAGATGGCAAAGCGGCCAAGGTGGGAGTTGACCATGACGGGCTGGGCCTCGGTGTCGCTGATCACTCCGATGCCGACATTGCCGGTCATCTCGACGAGGTCCTTGGAGAACTTGGGCCGGAAGTGCGAGTTCTGGATGTTGTGGATGTTCTGGTGGGCCTGCCCGTTGTCGAAGGTGGCCAGGCCGGCACGCTTGGTGCCGAGGTGCGAATGATAATCTGTGCCGTAGAACAGATCGGAGATACACGGGCGTTCACTGACGACGCCAAAGAAACCGCTCATTTTTGTTGTATTAAATGATTAATAATATATTGAATATATACACGTTGCGACACATTGTCGTGAAAGTTTCAAAGTGCAAATATAGTGATATTTTCATAAACGACACTATTTATTTATAAACATCAAGGTTGATAATCAGTTTTAGAGAATCGGGGAATTTGACGTATCTTTGCAAACCGAAACAAAAGCACAACAACTATATGAAAACATTGAAACTACTACTACACAAGTACACGAGTATCAGCCTGATATCCCGTATCCTTATAGGTCTGCTCATCGGCGTGGCACTGGGCTTGACGTTGCCGGGAATAAGCACCATAGCCATCCTGGGCCGCGTCTTTGTAAGCGCACTGAAGGGCATCGCTCCCGTACTGGTGACCGTGCTGGTCATCTCCTCCATCGCCAAGGCCGGCCGCGGTCTGGGTCGGCGCTTCTCGTTGCTGATTGCCATCTACCTCCTCTCCACATTCATCGCCGCCGTTTGCGCCGTGGTGGGCAGCTTCCTCTTCCCTGTGACTCTCCAACTCGGCGACGTCAGCGACGTGGCCGTCGGCGAGACGGCTGGCTCGCTGGGCGATGTCTTCACCAACCTCCTTACCGGCATGGTGGGCAACCCCATCGCCGCCGTGGCCAACGCCAACTACATAGCCATCCTCTTCTGGAGCGTCATCCTCGGCGTGGCACTGAAAACCACCGCCTCCAAGGCCACCGTCCAGGTGGTCCACGACCTCAGCGACGTGGTGTCCCGCGTGGTGAAGTGGGTCATCCAGTTCGCCCCCTTCGGCATCCTGGGCCTCGTCTACTCCACGGTGAGCGAAAACGGCCTGTCAGTGTTCTCCACCTACGGCCACCTGCTACTCCTCCTGGTGGGCTGCATGCTGGTCAACACCTTCGTCTTCAATCCCCTCATCTCGTTCATCCTGCTCCGCCGCAACCCCTACCCTCTGCTGTTCACATGCCTCAAAGAAAGCGGTCTCCAGGCCTTCTTCACCCGCTCGTCGGCGGCCAACATACCCATAAATATGGCCCTGTGCAAGAAGATGGGGCTGGACGAGGACTTCTACTCCGTGAGCATCCCGCTCGGCGCCACCATCAACATGGACGGCGCCGCCGTGACCATCACCGTCTTCTCGCTGGCCGTAGCCCACACGCTGGGCATCGACGTCTCCTTCGGCTCGGCACTCTTCCTCGGCGTGATTGCCACCCTCGGCGCCTGCGGCGCTTCCGGCGTCGCCGGCGGCAGCCTACTTCTGGTCCCCATGGCTTGCTCCTTCTTCGGAATCGGCAACGACGTGGCCATGCAGGCCGTCGCCATCGGATTCATCGTCGGCGTGATACAGGACTCCGTGGAGACAGCTCTCAACAGCAGCGGCGACGCCTTCTTCACCGCCACCGCCGAGTTCCACGACCGGCGGAAAAGATCTCAGTCATCGAACAATTAATCTCGAATTATGAAAAGGTTGCTCTTTTTGGTGGCTTGCTTGGCCACTATCGGAACGGCCCGTGGGGCCGACACGTTGACTCTCAGCAGCCCCGACGGGCGGCTGACGGCCCACTTCTGGCTGGCCGACGGTGGCCGGCCGATGTATTCGCTCGAGCGCCAAGGCAAGGCGGTGGTCCGCGACTCGCGCCTCGGCTTCACGCTCGAATGGCGCAAGAGCGACCTCTCCAGCGGATTCCGCCTCGCCGACGCCAACCGCACCACCTTCGACGAGACATGGCACCCCGTCTGGGGCGAGGAGGCCAACATCCGCAACCACTACAACGAGCTTTGTGTCACCCTCCTGCAGGACCACTACCTCGACCATGAAGGCAAGCGCATCGACAAGCCCACCATTATGCTCATCCGCTTCCGTCTCTACGACGACGGCCTCGGCTTCCGCTACGAGTTCCCGTCTGGCTCGTCGCTGGTGACCTTCTGGCTGACCGACGAGCTGACGGAGTTCCGCATGACGGGCGACCACACGGCATG
>OCVV011206441.1_pt1 | contig 12274 bp, 7 predicted proteins | sample 1539721 | NCBI WGS metagenome assembly OCVV01 (sample SAMN02144230, study PRJEB22623) | gut metagenome | biome: sheep rumen | host: Ovis aries | place: New Zealand | reverse complement strand
TCAGAATTTTCTGTAGTAAGTACTGATACATCCTGGAAATATACTACGTTTAAGATTAAGGCTGATTCAGCGGATGGTTTTTCGATTTATGAAGGAGATTCTTCATCAACTTTAAATGAGTATGATAACCAGTGGAATAATACTGAGATATATGCAAAGCTTGTATCAGGAGAAAGTGATGTTTATTGCATAGATGCTGAAGGAAATATTTATACCAGTACCGAAGATGCTCAGATTAACTTTGATGTTATCCCTGAAAAAGCAGAAATATCGGTAGATAGAGTGGCAAATCTTTCAGAAGATTTCATGCTTGGTACAGATATCTCAGCAGTTCACTCTATCTATAACAGTGGAGCAAAGTATTATGATTTTGCTGGAAATGCACTTACTGAGGCTGGATTCTTCCAGTTACTTGCCGATCAGGGAGTTAACTGGGTAAGAATAAGAGTATGGAATGATCCTTATGATGCAGATGGAAATGGTTATGGTGGTGGAAACAATGATCTTGCGACTGCTGTTGAAATGGGTAAACTTGCATCAGATGCAGGACTTAAGGTACTTATAGATTTCCATTATTCTGATTTCTGGGCTGATCCCGGAAAGCAGAAGGCACCAAAGGCATGGTCAGATTATTCTATAACTGATAAAGAGAATGCTGTTTATGATTTTACCTACAATTCTCTTAAAACACTCCTTGATGCCCGAGTAGATGTTGGAATGGTTCAGGTTGGTAATGAAACCAATGGAAAGGTTTGTGGAGAATCCACAACAGAGAATATATGCAAGATATTTAATGCAGGCAGTTCAGCGATAAGAAAAATATCGGATGAAAATACAACAAATATTAAAGTTGCAGTTCATTTTACGAATCCTGAAACGTCCGGACTTCTTGCCGGATATGCTAAAAATCTGGATGATTACTCAGTTGATTATGATGTATTTGCAAGTTCTTACTATCCATATTGGCATGGTTCACTCAGTAACCTGAATAGAGTTCTGAAAAATGTTGCAGATACATATAACAAGGAAGTTATGGTGGCTGAGACCTCTTATGCCTGGACGCTTGATGATGGAGACGGCTGGGAAAATACAGTAAGAAAAGGAACCAACGATACAGGCGATGATCTGCTTTATCCATTTACAATAAATGGTCAGGCTAAATGGGTAAGAGACGTAGTAGATACAGTAAACAGCATCAATAACGGCGCTTCCAACTGTGGTGTAGGAGTATTCTACTGGGAAGCAGCATGGATTCCGGTTGGAAATATAAATAATGGAGCAACACTTGAAGAAAACAAAGCTCTTTGGGAGGAAAATGGTTCAGGATGGGCCAGCAGCTTTGCAGCAGGATATGATCCTGATGATGCAGGCAAATGGTACGGTGGATCAGCTATAGATAATCAGGCTTTCTTTGATTTTGATGGTAAGGCGCTACCTTCGCTTAAGGTTTACAGTTACCTCAATACTGGTGCCGTTGCTAAAGAAGTAACAGTAGATAAAATAGAAGATTCGAGTGTGACTGTTATATATAACGCTGATCTCTCAGGTAGTGTAGAGGCAGCTCTGCCAACAAAAGTTCAGGCAATTCTTACCGATGCAACAAAGGAAGAACTTGAAGTAACATGGAATGAGGATGATGTCACTGCTGTTACAGATATTGGTGAATATGTAATAAATGGAAAAGCAGTCAGAGATGGTATTAGTTATGATACAGTTTGTAATCTGACAGTTAAGCCGGAGAATCTATTAACAGATTTTAATTTCAGTTTTGAAAATGGTACAGAGCCCTGGACTATAGAAAGCGGAAAAGGTGCAGCGGTAGAAACTGACAATCCTCACGATGGTGCGAGTAGTGTACATTTTTACAGTACTACAGCCGAGAGCTTCACTGTAGAACAGACTATAACTCTTGATCCCGGTACATATAATTTCAGTGGATGGTTCCAGGGAGATGCCAAAGGTGAGACAGGAAGTAAAATATATCTGAAAGCTGGTGATGATGAATATACCAAGGATATTGAGTTTACCGGCTGGGGTGGAAATGGAAACTGGAAGAATCCGGAAATAGAAAATGTTGAATTGACAGATAAAACTGATGTTACGATAGGATTTATCATAAACTATGGAGCAGAAGGCTGGGGAACAGCAGATGACTTCTACCTTTATGCAGTAAATGATGGTGGCATCCATACCTTGGAAAAGGTTGAGGCGGTAAGTGCTACATGTGGTAAGGATGGCAGTATCGAATATTATACCTGCCCTGTATGTGGAAAGCTCTATAGCGATGAGGCTGGTGAAAATGAAATCACAGAAGCGGATATTGTTGCTAAGGCAACCGGAAATCATTCCTGGAATGAGGGAGTTGTAACCAAGGAGCCAACTACTTCTGCAGAAGGTGTAAAGACTTATACCTGTACAGTATGTAATGAAACCAAAACTGAGCCTATCGATAAGCTTCCGGCTGAGAATACCAATCCAAAGGATAATGATACAGATTCTCAGGATAATAAGGATGACAGTAATACAGACAACAAGGGCACAGACAGCAAGTCAGACGATAAGAATACTGACAGTAAGACAGACGAGAAGAACACAGACAGTAAGTCAGACGATAAGAATACAGACAGTAAGACAGACGATAAGAACACAGACAGTAAGACAGACAACAAGAACACAGACAGTAAGACAGACGACAAGGGCACAGACAGTAAGTCAGACGATAAGAATACAGACAGTAAGACAGACGATAAGAACACAGACAGCAAGACAGATACTAATACCGGTAAGGAATCAGGAGGTTCTTCAGATAAAACATCTGGTAGTGATACCAATAATACAAATGGTTCTTCTGAAGATAAGAATAACACTATCAAGGCCGGCTGGTTCCAGAATGATGCCGGAGTATGGTATTACAGACATGAGGATGGAACTCTTGCTCAGAATGAGTGGATAGAAGGCTACTGGATTGGTGCAGATGGAAGCTGGACATATCAGCCAAAGGGCTACTGGATGCAGAATGAAACAGGTATATGGTGGGAAGATACATCAGGCTATTATCCTGTAAATGAATGGGTCAAGGTTGATGATTACTGGCATTACTTTAATGAAAAAGGTTATAAGGAAGTAACTTCTTATAGAGATGGTTACTGGCTGGATATGAACGGTGCCTGGGATCATGTGAACTATCCTTACACTGGTTCATGGGAGATGGATACTTATGGCTGGTACTTTATAGATGGTTCCGGCTGGTATCCTGCAAATGAGTGGATGAAGATAAACGGAAGATGGTTCTACTTCTACGCATCAGGCTATATGGCTCATGACATTTCGATTGATGGATGTTATCTTGGCTCTGATGGAGCATGGGCGAAATAATGATGCTTAAGCAGACACCCGTATAATTAATAAGTTATCCCCTTTTATGGAATTATCCATTAAAGGGGATAATTTTTATGCTTTATGCGATTTTGGAGGATGAGACAGTTTATCCTGAAAGTAGCGAGGTATCAATCGGAGCGATTCCTTATATAGCATTTATTGAAAAATATAAAGCAATATTTGAAAAGATTGCTTGCATGGTCTATGTTATTATAATAACGTAATAAAGTAGTTTTTGATCATTAGTGAAGATCAAAGGTATTTATAGAGGTGTTCCGGTTGGGGAGCCGGGGCACCTCGGAAATGCGGAGTGAAAGACAATGCTTGATAAAAAATTTAAAGAATTAGCAGAGAAAATGGTCGCTGAAATGGATTTAGAGGAAGCTGCCAGTCAGATCAGGTTTGATAGTCCTGCCATTCCAAGAATGGATATTCCGGCTTATAACTGGTGGAATGAAGGATTGCATGGTCTTGCAAGAGCGGGCACTGCAACAGTATTTCCTCAGGCTATTGCCATGGCGGCCATGTTTGATGTTGAGGCGCTTCAGGAGATAGGTGACGTTATAGCTACTGAAGCCAGAGCAAAGTATAATGAGTCCAGAAAAAGGGGCGACAGGGATCTCTATAAGGGAATAACTATATGGTCTCCTAATATCAATATCTTCCGTGATGGAAGATGGGGCAGAGGTCAGGAAACCTATGGTGAGGATCCTTATCTTACATCAAAGCTTGGAGTTGCTTTTATCAAGGGACTTCAGGGAGATGGCAAGTATCTGAAGACAGCCGCCTGTGCGAAGCATTTTGCTGTTCATTCCGGACCTGAAGCCTTAAGACATGGATTTGATGCTATTGTATCAGCCAAGGATATAGAAGAGACTTATATACCTCAGTTTCAGGCTGCGGTTGAGGATGGAAATGTAGCTGGTGTTATGGGTGCTTATAACAGAGTTAATGGAGAACCTGCCTGCGCCAGTGATTTCCTGATGAGTAAGCTTGAAGAGTGGGGCTTTGATGGATATTTTGTATCTGATTTCATGGCACTGAATGATATACATGAGAATCACAAGGTTACAAAGAATGCAGTAGAGACTGCTGCACTTGCTCTTAAGGCCGGATGCGACGTCAATGCTGGCTATACATATTTGTCTATTATGAAAGCCTATGAAGAAGGGCTTGTTACTGAAGAGGAAATCAGAAAAGCAGCGGTTCATGCGTATGCTGTAAGAGCTGCACTTGGAATGTTCTCTGATGATGTTGAATACGACAGGCTTGGAATAGATGATCTGGATACAGATGAATCAGCCGCACTTTCTTATAAAGCGAGCGTTAATAGTACGGTACTGCTTAAGAATGATGGCATACTTCCGCTTAATGTTAATAAAATATCAAAGATTGCGGTTATAGGTCCTACAGCAACATCGGTTGATGTGCTTTATGGTAATTATAATGGACTGTCCTCAAGATGCGTTACTAATCTGCAGGGCATCAGAAATGCGGCAGGTAAGTATCCTGATATCAGGATTCTCTATTCTGAAGGATCTCATCTTTTTGAAGACAGAGTTCAGAATCTTGCTACGCCGGATGACAGAATAAGTGAAGCACTTACCGTGGCTGAGGCGAGTGATGTGGTTGTACTGTGTGTCGGACTTGATTCTACTATTGAAGGAGAGCAGGGAGATACCGGAAATGCTTTTGCGGCAGGAGATAAGACTACCATGTTCCTTCCGGATGCGCAGAGAAAGCTTGTAGAGGCAGTCGCAGAAACCGGCAAACCGGTAATTCTGGTACTTAATACCGGAAGTGCGATGGATCTCAGCTTCGAGGATGAGCATTTCTCAGCTATTATTCAGAGCTGGTACAGTGGCCAGGCAGGCGGACAGGCGGTGGCTGATATCATATTTGGAAATGCAGTTCCCGGCGGTAAGCTTCCGGTTACATTCTATAAAGAAGGACAGCAGTCGGATATGACTGACTATTCCATGAAGGGAAGAACCTATAGGTATCTTGAACAGAAGCCTCTTTATCCATTTGGATATGGACTTTCATATACGAAGTTTGAATATAGTGATATGGAAATCGAAGAGAAGAAGGATGGAGGCGTAACGGCCACATTTACAGTTTCCAATGTTGGTGAATGTACTGCAGATGAAATATGCGAGCTCTATATTTGTTCAGAGGCAGAGAAAAAGCTTGAAAATGGACTTAATACTAATATAGAAGATATAAACTCACTGCTGGATCCTGACAATCAGCCTAAATGGAGCCTTGCCGGTTTCAAGAGGGTGAATGTTGAGAAGGAATCTTCTGTAAAGGTGTCTATAGATGTAGATGAAAAATGCTTTACAACTGTTCTTGAGAATGGAGAGAGAGTAAAGCTTCGTGGAAGCTATATGGTATATGTAGGCGGTCAGCAGCCTGATGAAAGATCCGAAGAACTGACCGGTGGAAAGTGTCTTAGTAAAGAAATTACCAGATAGAAGCAATAAGCTTAAATATGCGCTGATAAATATGTTGAATTATTCATGTTTAATATCAGAGCTACATAGTATAAGATTAATATGTTATCTAAAAATGAAGAGTTAAAGTATATTTAAAAGGAGTAGAAAATGAAATTTTTTATTGATACAGCAAATGTAGATGATATCAGAAAAGCTAATGATATGGGGGTTATCTGTGGGGTAACCACCAATCCTTCACTTATTGCAAAGGAAGGAAGAGATTTCAAGGAGGTTATAACTGAGATTACATCTATAGTTGACGGACCTATCAGTGGTGAGGTTAAGGCTACTACGGTAGATGCTGAAGGTATGATAGCTGAAGGAAGAGAGATCGCTAAGATACATCCCAATATGGTAGTAAAGATTCCTATGACAGTTGAAGGACTTAAGGCAGTAAAGGTTCTTTCAGCAGAGGGAATCAAGACAAATGTAACACTTATCTTTTCTGCTAATCAGGCGCTTCTTGCTGCAAGAGCTGGTGCTACTTATGTTTCACCTTTCCTTGGAAGACTTGATGATATAAGTATGTCGGGAATTGATCTTATCGAGGATGTCGTAACTATCTTTAATAATTACGGAATAGATACAGAGATAATTGCCGCAAGTGTAAGAAATACAGTTCACGTTACTCAGTGTGCGCTTGCAGGTGCTGATATAGCAACAGTTCCTTATAAGGTTATAGAGCAGATGACCAAGCATCCGCTTACCGATCAGGGAATAGAGAAGTTCCAGAAGGATTACAAGGCTGTATTTGGTGAATAAAGAATAAGCATTTAGTGTGAAACATAATGAGACGTTTATATAGAGCATTTATAAAGGAGGTACATTATCATGAAGAATATGCCAGAGGTTAAGCTTGGTATAATTGCTGTCAGCAGAGACTGTTTTCCGATGAGTCTTTCCGCCAGCAGAAGACAGAAGGTTGTTGAGGAATACAAGAAGACATATGGAGATATCTTCGAGTGTGAAACAACTGTTGAAAATGAAATCGATATGAGAAAGGCTCTTGCAGAGGTTAATGAGGCAGGTGTGAATGCGCTTGTAGTATTCCTCGGAAACTTTGGTCCTGAGTCTAGTGAGATACTCCTGGTTAAAGAATTCCAGGGACCATCAATGGTAGTTGCTGCTGCAGAGGAAGCCGGAGATAAGCTCTTAGATGACAGAGGCGATGCCTACTGTGGTATGCTCAATGCCAGCTATAATCTCTATCTAAGAAATCTCAGAGCATATATTCCTGAGTATCCGGTTGGAACAGCCGATGAGATAGCGGATATGATTAATGATTTCAAGACTGTTGCGAAGGTTCGTATAGCTCTTTCAAATCTTAAGATAATAAGCTTTGGACCTCGTCCTCAGGATTTCCTTGCATGTAATGCACCTATCAAGCAGCTTTACAATCTTGGAATCGAAATAGAAGAGAACTCAGAGCTTGATCTTTTTGAAGCCTTCAATAAGCATGCAGGTGATCCTAGAATAGAAGAGGTTGCTGCTGATATGGCTGAGGAGCTTGGAAGTGGTAATAAGAAGCCTGAGGTTTTAAATAAGCTTGCACAGTATGAGATTACACTTCTTGACTGGATTGAAGGACATAAGGGCAGCAGACCTTATACCATTATCGCAGGAAAGTGCTGGCCGGCATTCCAGACACAGTTTGGCTTTGTTCCATGCTATGTAAACAGCCGTCTTGCTAAGATTGGTATTCCTGTATCCTGTGAAGTTGATATCTATGGTGCTCTTTCAGAATACATCGGTCAGCTTGTAAGTGACGATGCAGTTACACTTCTGGATATCAATAACTCAGTTCCAAAGGATATGTATGAAGAAGAAATCAAGGGCAAGTTTGACTATGATTATGATATCAAGGATACCTTCATGGGCTTCCACTGTGGTAATACCTGTACTACAAAGCTTGCCTTCCATGAGATGAAGAATCAGAAGATCATGGCTCGTACACTTCCTGAAGAAGTAACAAATGGAACTCTTGAGGGTGATCTGATCCCCGGACATGCAACAATCTACAGACTTCAGAGTACATCTGATGCAAAGCTTCGTGCATATGTTGCTGAGGGAGAGATACTTCCTGTAAGAACAAGATCCTTTGGTTCTATTGGTATATTTGCAGTACCTGAGATGGGGCGTTTCTACAGACATGTTCTTATTGAGAAGAATTATCCACATCATGCTGCAATTACTTTCCATCATAATGGCAGACTTCTCTATGATGTATTTAAGTATCTTGGCGTAGCTCTTGATGAGATTGATTACAATCATCCGGCAGGAGTCAGATATCCATCAGAGAATCCATTTTCTAAGTAATTAAACTGCACCTGGTGTTAATATGATAGATTTAGGGAAAAGGGGTTCTGCCCCTTTTCTCATTTTAGGGAGGTATTTATATGTTTATCGGAGTAGATCTTGGTACATCAGCAGTTAAGCTTCTGGCTATGACTTCGGATGGCACTATACTTAAAACTCATTCTGTAGAGTATCCTATCAGCTTTCCTAAAAGCGGATGGTCAGAACAGAATCCTGAGGACTGGTATGAGGGAACAATAAGAGGCCTAAGGGAGCTTCTTGACGAGGTATGTGGCTCCTCGGATATTCCAAGAATGATAGAGGGGCTGGGAATAGGCGGACAGATGCATGGATTAGTTATCCTGGATGATCAGGATGCTGTTATCCGTCCTGCTATTCTCTGGAATGATGGTCGTACTACAAAGGAAACTGCTTATCTGAATGAAGTGATCGGAAAGGATAAGCTTTCTGAATATACCGGAAATATAGCATTTGCCGGTTTTACTGCACCAAAGATATTATGGGTGCGTGATAATGAACCGGAGAACTTTGCTAAGATAAATAAGCTGATGCTGCCAAAGGATTATATCGTATATAGACTTACGGGGGCTTATACATCTGACTATTCGGATGCATCCGGTATGCTGCTTATGGATGTAAAGAATAAATGCTGGTCTAAGGAAATGCTTGAAATCTGTGGAATATCAGATGTGGAAATGCCTGTGCTTCACGACAGCTTTGATACAGTTGGCGTGGTTAAGCAGGACGTTATGGGAAGTCTTGGATTAGCAAAAGACGCACCGATCCGGGTGGTCGCCGGTGCGGGAGATAATGCTGCGGCTGCTGTTGGTACGGGTACTGTTGGAGCAGGTGGATGTAACCTTTCTCTTGGAACCTCAGGAACGTTGTTTATATCTAATGACAGCTTTACTGTAGATGACAGGAATTCACTTCACAGCTTTGCTCATGCTGATGGTGGTTATCATCTTATGGGATGTATGCTTTCTGCGGCATCCTGTAATAAGTGGTTCATGGACGAGATTCTGGAATCAAAGGATTATGCGGCAGCTCAGCAGGATATAGTAGAGCATGCAGATGAAAAACTGGGTGAGAATCCTGTATTCTTCATGCCATATCTTATGGGAGAGAGATCACCTCATAACAATCCTCTTGTTAGAGCAGGATTTCTCGGAATGAGCATGGACACATCAAGAGAAGATATGATACAGGCGGTTTTGGAGGGGGTTGCATTTGGCTTTCGTGATTCTCTTGAGGTGGCACGTAGTCAGGGTATCGTTATAAATACTTCAAATATCTGCGGTGGAGGTGCAAAGAGTCCGCTCTGGAGACGCATTATTGCAAATGTAATGAATGTAAGTCTCACTATTCAGGAAAATGATGAGGGACCGGCTCTCGGAGGTGCAATCCTCGCGGCAGTAGGCTGCGGAGTCTTCGGAAGTGTTCAGGAAGCGGCTGACAAGCTTGTAAAGGTTATAGATACAGTAGAACCTGAAGCTGAACTTGTATCCAAATATGAAGAAAAGTATCAGCGGTTCAGAAAGTTGTATCCTATGTTGAAGGATTTCTATAACTAAAAAAGATTTTTCTTGAATATATTCAGGAATATGTTTAAATATACTTCGTGTTTTTAAGTGAGTATAAAACCCGGAAATCTGTTTGTATATAATTAGGAAAGGAGACAGGTATGAATAAGGAAACGTTTGGAGTAACCGCCGGTGGTGCAGCGGTAAGTGCATATACTATCAGTAATTCTAAAGGGATGTCAGCGACTATAATTGATTATGGTGCTACAGTAACCAAGCTGATAGTTCCTGACAGAACAGGTATAATGAGAGATGTAATGCTGGGATATGATGATCTGGCATCCTATGAAAATGCTACTACATATTTTGGAGCTATAATAGGAAGAAACTGCAATCGTATAGATCAGGGCAGGGTTACTCTTGATGGTGTTACCTACCAGATGGATCAGAATGATAATGAGAACAATCTTCATGGTGGAAATAATGGTATAGACAGAAAGGTATGGACAGCTCTGGATAACAGCGCAGATAATGCTTCGATTACATTTATCTGTAAGTCAAATGATATGGAGCAGAAGCTTCCCGGAAATGCAACTATTACAGTTACATATTCCATAACAGAAGATAACAAATTCATTATCAACTATGATGCAGTATCGGATAAGAAGACTATTATCAATCTTACCAGTCATATGTATTTTAACCTGAATGGACATTATAAAGGAGATATCGGGGATCATCTGGTATTCCTTAATGCTGACAAATATAATCCGGTAATTGATTCAAAGTCAATTCCTACAGGAGAAAATGCGGATGTTACCGGTACAGTATTTGACTTCAGAACTCCGAAGAAGGTTAAACAGGATATCGAGGCAGATGTGGATCAGCTTCACTTTGTAGGAGGCTATGATCATAACTTCGTTGTAAATGGTAAAACAGGAACAGAGAGGCATTTTGCTACAGTAACCTCTGAGGATAGCGGAATCAGAATGAGCGTATATTCTGATCAGACAGGAACTCAGCTTTACACAGGTAACTTCATAGGCGAACAGGTAGGAAAGGGCGGATTCAATTATCATGACAGATCCGGACTTTGCTTAGAGCCACAGTTCATTCCTAATATAATGAATGTACTTCCCGAAACTGATGTTGACTGTCCTGTATTTGACAAGGATGAGTATTACAAATCACGTACCGTTTACGAATTCACAACATTTTAGTGACAAGGGGACAGGCACTTTGTCACATCTTCACATTGTTACTTGAGGAAAGTCCTCTGGTTCTTCGACGAACCAGGGGATTTTTTTTGTGACAAGGGGACAGGCACCGTGTCACACTTTTTAATTTGATCTGTGTCTGTTCAGTTATTGTATGAAATATTTTGTAAAACAGTTCTAACTACAGAGTACCATGTTCGGTTTCGATAGAGTCTCTTCTTAGCTTTTTATAATCACTGGGTGAATAGTTGGTATATTTTTTAAATGCTCTACAGAAGGATGGAAGAGAGCTGAAGCCGGATTCAAATGCAATTTCTGTAATAGGTTTATTAGTCAGAAGCATAAACTGTGCCATATGAATACGCTTGAGCGTAAGGTAATCATGGAAGGTGTATCCGGTCTGTAGCTTGAAAAGCCTCATAAAATGAAACTTTGAGAAGCCGGTGAACTCTGCGGCCTGCTTGGTTGACATTTCCTCTGAGTAATTAATATCCATATATCTCAGCAGTGAGTTGATCCGTTCCATGGACTGGGAGGAATTCGAGGTTTCATCCTTCAGGTTGTTCTCGGAATGCTTTGCTACCTCTATAAAAACCTGATAAAGCTTGGAATAAACTGTTGTCTCCCAAAAGTTGGAATGTGTAAAGTAACAACTGTTGATATCCATAAATAGATTATAAACATTTTTGTATATGTCCGGACAGGTTTCTTCGTTAATGAGCATTCCGTTAAAGAATAGTGGCTCAATGGTGCTGTAATCATGTGAATCAAAGAAGTAACTCATCTCAACAAGATATATAAAACGTATTCCGTATTTATCATTCACATATTCATGGGGCATGTTAGGGGGGATGATAAGTATGTCTCCCTCCTTCAGCTTATATACAGTGTTATTGACATGAATCTCATAGTTGTTCTGAATGCAGATAAATGCTTCCATTGCGTCGTGAGAGTGCAGCTCATAGCCCTCGGTCTGATTGTTGTACCATATTCTGACATGGGAGGATGAGCTGTAGGTTACAAATTCCTTGTAGTTACGAACTATTCGTCCTTTGTATTCAGTTGTGGGCTGTCTGTATTTATCGGGTATATTGTCTTCAGACAATGTTGTTCTTTCTTCTACCATAGCACTAACCTCACTGAAAATCATATTTAAAGTTATTTCTACGATTGAAAACTGGGGGTACATGGTTATTCCTTCGATTAATACTTAATACATCTCGCTTCGCTCGATGCATTACCCCTACTTCGTAGGGGCGGATGCTTCGCATCCGGTATTAATCTTCGGTAACTTATCGTCCAAAAGTAAGGTCTCGCTACGCTCGACTTTCCTTTTGTTCCG
>OCVV011269842.1_pt1 | contig 12279 bp, 14 predicted proteins | sample 1539721 | NCBI WGS metagenome assembly OCVV01 (sample SAMN02144230, study PRJEB22623) | gut metagenome | biome: sheep rumen | host: Ovis aries | place: New Zealand | reverse complement strand
CCTGCTACATGCGTTTTGTGCTTGTAATTATATACATTTGCCGCTTCCGCGGCAGCACAAAACGAATGTTCCCGTAAGCCGTTTTACTCCTTCGCGCCATTTTTCCTGCAAATGCAATATAATGCGGAGACCCTGGCTATTTTATGCATTGGATCCACTTCGACTTCAGCGAGGGGGAGACTTCCGCCTCTTTCTGTGATATACTTTCCTATTATGAAAACATTTTCCAACTACGGAGTGCAGATTCCAGAAATACTGCTTCCAAAAAAAATTGACTTAAAATCATGGTCTGTGATTGCCTGCGACCAGTACACACAGGATAAAGAATATTGGGCAAAAGCCTCTCAGGCGGCAGGAACAAATCCATCCACCCTCAATTTGATTTTCCCTGAAGTCTACCTGAATGACGGTGACGGCGAAGAAAGAATCAAAAAAATCCACGAAACCATGAAAACTTACCTTGATTCAGGAATTTTTTCAGCTGGCGAAGAGTGCATTTACATTGAGCGAAAAACAGAATACGGCCGCACTCGAAAAGGCCTTGTCCTTGCCGTTGACCTTGAAAAATACGAATGGAAGCCGGACTCTAAAGCCTTGATCCGCGCAACTGAAGCCACGGTTCCCGAGCGAATTCCTCCGAGAATGAAAATCCGTAATGGGGCTGCCCTGGAGCTTCCCCACATCATGCTTCTTGCAAATGATCCCAAAGACGAGCTCGTTGGAGGAGCCGGGAAACTTGCGAAAAGCTCAAGCCCCCTTTATGACGGCGAACTAATGCTAAACTCAGGCCACATTACAGGTTGGGCTGTAAAAGGCGACGAGGCAGAAAAAGTTCTTGAATCTGCCCTTTCTTCACTCGCAAAGGCCGGTACCGACAAAGACGGAAAGACTTTCCTTTTTGCCGTTGGCGACGGAAACCATTCTCTTGCAACTGCAAAGGCTGTCTGGGACGAGCACAAAAAAACGCTGTCTGGCGAAGAACTTGAAACTTCACCAGTACGCTATGCCCTTGTTGAAATCGTAAACATTTATGATGAAGGCCTTACCTTTGAGCCTATTCACCGGGTTATATTCAATCAGGATGCCGGAAAGCTAATTCTCTTCATTGAAGAAAAACTGGGCGGCCAAGTTAAGTCTTTCGCTTCAGAAAAAGAGCTTGAAGACTTCGTTGCAGACAAAAATGCAAAAGGAGCCAGATACGGCTTTATCACCACGGAGGGTGGCTCAGAAAAGCTCTGTGTCCTCGAAACTGAAATCACGGACCTGGCAATCGCTGCACTTCAGCCTGTTCTTGACGAATATCTGGATGCAAATTCAAAAGACAAAAAAAATGACATCGACTACATTCACGGAACGAGCGATGTCGTAAAGCTTGGTCACAAGGAAAATGCTCTTTCAATTCTCCTGCCGCCAATCGCAAAGGACAGCTTCTTTGCAACGATTAACGGCCGAGGCCCCTTGCCACGCAAGTCATTCAGCATGGGCGAGGCAAGCGAAAAGCGCTTCTATGTTGAAGCAAGAAAGTTGTTCTAAAATTTCACACTGAGGACAAAGCCTTCTCAGTGTGATTGCAGACTCACAAGCCTCTTTTCCGCTCGTTTATGGCCATGCCGGTCTTAATAAAGCGGAAGAGACGGAGGGCACCATCGTAGTAGGCTTCCTTTGCATGGGCAAGGGCTTCTTCAAGGCTTATTGTGTCTACCACGGTTGGAAGCATTGAGCAGATTCCGTGCTCAAAAATCTTATCGGCGTCTTTGCCCATGCTGCCAACCAGCGCAAGGGCAGGAACGCCTTTATTTTTGCACCTGTCCCCGACCCCCTGTACGACCTTTCCAAAACATGACTGCCAGTCAGTGCGGCCTTCACCAGTCACGACAAAATCAACGCCATCAAGCTGGCTGTCAAAATCAGTCAAATCCAGAACCGTTTCAATTCCGCTTTTTAGCTTTGCCTTCAGGAATACAAGAAGGGCAGCCCCCAGGCCTCCTGCGGCTCCGCTTCCTGCAATTTCATCAGGATTTATTCCGAATTTTTTGATAATGATGTCCCGGTAGTTTTGCATTCCCTTTTCGAGCCTGTCCTGAATTTCAGCCGTGGCTCCCTTCTGCCTTCCGAAAGTGTAGGTGGCTCCGTCTTTTCCGCAAAGGGGATTGGTGACATCGCACATAACCGTAAAAGAAGTTTTTGCAATTCTCTCATCCAGGCCACTTGTGTCGATGTCGGCTATTTTCTCCAGGTCTGCGCCAATTCCAGAAAGTTCATGGCCGTCTGAATCCAAAAAACGCACGCCCAAAGCCTTCATGCACCCGATTCCGCCGTCATTGGTAGCAGACCCACCGATTGCAATTGAGATTTTCGTAAAGCCCTTGTCCAGCGCATCGCGAAGCAACTCACCAGTTCCGTAAGTCGTCGTATTTAGGGGATTGCGCTTTTCTGCTGGAACCATAGGCAGGCCTGAAGCCACCGCCATTTCCATGACAGCCTCACCCTTGCCCAGATCGCCGTAATAGGCTGAGGCTTTTTCCATAAGGGGGCCGTGAACTGTGAGATGGATTTTTTTACCGCTTCGGGCAGCAATTACGGCATCGGTTGTGCCTTCTCCGCCGTCAGCCACGGGAATGCTTTTGCAGACAACATCCTTTCCGAAGATTTCCCGAGCCGCCTTTTCCAGCATTTGCGCAGATTCTGTGCTGCTTATAGTTCCTTTAAAAGAATCAGATGCAAAAAGTAATTTCATAGCCTGTAAAAAAGCGGTCAGACCTGCCAAAATCTTCTGACCGCCGAATTTCAGTAAGAAACGCCTGACAGGGGGCGATTAATTTACTTCAAAAAGAGTGACAAGATGCAGATTTCCAGCATGGCGGCAAGACCCAGAACAAGGGTGCCGACAGTCTGAGTCTTGTAACCACGATCCGGGGACATTGCGCCGAAGTTAGTGACGACCCAGAAGTAGCTGTCATTTGCATGAGAGACAGTCATTGCGCCGGCTCCAATTGCCATACAGGCGAGAACTGCACGGACAGGTGAGCCAAGGCCAAGGACTGGAAGCAAGGGGGCGACGATACCGGCAGTTGTCGTGAGGGCAACTGTAGAAGAACCTTGGGCACTCTTTAGGATTGCAGCAAGGACGAAGGGGAAGAAGATTCCCATCGTGCTCAATACAGTGGCATGTTCCTTGATGTAGTTTACCATGTCGCTTGAAGCGATTACCTTTCCGAGAACGCCGCCGGCGGCCGTTACAAAGAGAATTGGGCCGACAGTTTTGAGTGTCTCATTTGTCAGCTCGTAGAATTTGTCGATTTTTCCGGCAAGTTTAAGCTGAAGGATTGCAAAGAGGGCACCAACTGCAAGGGCGATAATCGGAGTTCCAAGGAATGTCAGGAGATTTGCACAAGCTCCGGTCATTTTTGCCATGGCAACGATAGAAGAAGCCGCCATGAGGATGATTGGAAGGATAATAGGGGCAAGAGCATTGCAGCCGTTAGGAAGCTTTCCGTAAGCCGCAACAAGCTCCTCGTAAGTTTTCGTGACTTCACCTGCGTCGGCCTCATCATCAGCCTTTACTTTCTTTCCGATGAAGTTTGCGTAAAGAAGACCTGCGATAATCGGGAAGAGTGAGCAGAGAACGCCAAGGCCGATGACAAGAAGGAGATTGTCGCCGATTCCCAGAGTAGAAGCTGCGGCAATCGGGCCTGGTGTCGGCGGAATGAAACAGTGGGCGATGAAAAGTCCGCTTGAAAGACCAACGGTCATTGCCACTGAAGATGCTCCGGTTCGGCTAACAAGTGCCTTTCGGATTGGATTAAGGATTACGAAGCCTGAGTCACAGAAAACCGGAATCGAGACAACCCAACCCATGAGTTCCATGGCGAGAACAGGTCGCTTTTTTCCGACCAGCTTAATGACGATGTCTGCCAGTTTTAGGGCAGCACCTGTAGCTTCCAGAATGCTTCCGATAAGGGCACCAAGAATGATTACGATACCGATGCTGGAGAATGTACCCGAGAAACCGGCTCCGATAATGCTGGCAATGCCCTGGACATTTTTTCCATTAATGGTGCGGTTGGTAATCGGAATGCCCGCAACCAGACCAAGCAGCAAGGAAATCGTCATAATGGCGATAAAGGGATGAAGTTTCCATTTTGAGATGGCGACAATCATGAGTGCAATCGCCAGGACAAAAACAATAATTAGTGGAAAACCTGTCATAAAACCTCCTGTATCCGACGCATTTTCTTTGCAGCAAGAGCGGCGGACTTTTTTTTATAGTTTTATGATAGGTTTGAAATTTCCTCTTAGCAATGTACAAAAAACGCAAAAAAAGAGATTTTTTTGTATCAATGATACAAATTTTCGGTCAAAAGCCCACATTCAGTCTTATGTAAAGTTCCGCCTTACATACAAATACAGGCTTTCCATGAAGAAGCGGTCGCTGCTTTTTTCCAGCGGATTCAGGCCCAGGGTGTTCTTGATTTTTTTGAGCCGGTAAATCAAGGTGTTTTTGTGAACGCCCAGAAGTTTTGAGGCAGAGACAAGATTGTAATTTGAGCTTATGAGAACCTGGGCAACCTCAGAAAACTCAAGCAGAAAACGCTCGTCACACTTTTTTGCGTAGACATTGAACATGTGCTGCAATTCTGACTGAGGGACAATCTCCGCAAGGTAAGAGTCGATTTTGTCATAAAAATAAGCGATTCGCTTTCTTGCTTTTGAATGTTCTTCAAGCCACTTGCAATGGCGGTAACTGTAATAATACTGGGAAAATGAAGTCTGAATGGAGCCTACATAGAAATTACAGTCGATTCCGTTAGCATCAATGAGTTTTAACGGAGCCTTCAGATAGGCTTCCACTTCATCACGACCGGCATCTACAAGAAAATCTGCCTGAATCGTCTTAAAAATGAGAAGGTGGTTTTCATCAATGGCAAAACTGATGTCTTCGCTGGAGTGATTTTTGTTGGTCTTTATTATTCCTAAAAGACTTGTAGAATTTGTCTTTCTTACATGACAGAGAATTGGAATTCGGTAAAGATTCTCGCTGTAGCCAAGGTCCTTTGCAAGACTGCGAAGTTCGTGGCTGTCCGCATGTTCAACTTGTGTCAAAAGACTAAAAAAACGGTCTTTGCGGGTGAAACGCTGATGCTGGCTTTCCTGCTGGCGTTCATATTTCAGCATGGTCTCCACGGACATTTTCGTGATGAGGGCAACAGGCTTTACTTTTTCTGGCTCCCCCGTAATTCCAACCACGCCTTCACGCTTTCCGTCCATGGTAATAACCATGTTTATGCCAGGCAACACCCCCGGATACTCATTTTCCGTGCTGGTGACAACCATGTCTTCCTTTCCCGTGACAATCCTGTAGGCAACCTCGTGAAAAGTCCCTACCCTCTCCGGGTTTCGGCTGGCGATTATAACACCGTTCTCGTTCATGATGTTGATGTTGTAACCAGTGTAGTGCGTGACCTGCTCAATGAATTTCTGTGCGAAAGCGGCTTCAATCATAAGAAAAATTGTAGCAAAGCTTTGTCACTTTCGCCACCTTTTTTTGCGCCGTAACCTCGACGCCAAGCCTTTTGCCGCTTCTGTCAAATTTAAAAGTCACTGTTCAGCCTTTAATTCAGCAGCACATTATCATTATTCACTTTGATTTTCTTGAAAAGTTCTACTATTGAATCCATGGTGAGCTTCTGCTTTTCTTCGCCAGAAATGTCCGAGATAATCTCGCCCTTGTCCATCATAATGAGGCGGTTTCCGAAATCCAAAGCATGCTGCATGTTGTGTGTGACCATCATCACGGTTAGATTGTATTCTTCGGCAAATTTTTTAGTAAGCTCCATGACGATTGCGGCATTTGTTGGGTCAAGGGCTGCCGTATGCTCATCCAGGAGAAGGAGACTCGGCTTGCTCATAACGGCCATAAGGAGGGTGAGAGCCTGCCTCTGTCCCCCAGAGAAGTGGTCAACATTGTCGGCCAGCCGGTTTTCAAGTCCCATGCCTAGAACTTTTAGCTGCTCCCTGAAAAAAGAGCGCATCATGTTGTTTAGGGAAATTTTAAGTCCCTTAAAGCCCTTTTTGTAACAAATCATCATATTGTCTTCCAGGCTCATATTTCCTGCCGTTCCCAGCCGCGGATTCTGGAAAATGCGTCCTATGTATTGTGCCCTCTTGAATTCAGCATCATTTGTAATATTCTTCTGAAAGCCGTTTTGATCCGTCAGCGTGATTGTACCAGTCGTTGGCTTTAAGCTTCCAGCGATTATATTGTAAAGGGTGGATTTTCCGGCTCCGTTTGAGCCTATCACCGTGATAAAGTCCCCCTTATTGATGTTGAAATTTATGTTTTTGAGGACTTTTTGTTCGTCCGGAGTGTTCGCATTGAATGTGATAGAAATATTTTCCAGCTTAAGCATTTTATTTTCCTGCCGCCTATTTTAGAGGATTATGAAAGATTTTGAAAGTATCAGGCGTACAAGTTTACGTTACATGTACTTCTGGATTATTTCAAGCACGGTTTGTTTTGCATGTTCTTTTTCGGCATCGTATTTGAGGAAGAGAACTGACGGATCGATTTTCATGGCATTGCAGAGTTTTAGGATGGTGGAGATGCTCGGTGTGCGTTTCCCATTTTCAATATAAGCAATCATGTTTTGAGAGACGCCAGCTTCAAGAGAAAGTTCAAATTGAGAAAGATGTAATTTTTCACGTTCCTGCCGTAGTCGCTCATAAATATGTTTTTCCTGCTCTTCTATCACCATATAGTAAGATTTTTAAGCAATTTAGTATGATTTACAAATAAATATTGTATTTATTTTATAGAAAATTATGTGCAATTAAGTGAATTTTGTGTTGCCTTAAAGAAATCTAGTATGTATAATTATTACTATATTATAATTATATAAAGAGAAGTTATATGAAAAAGTTCGTGGCGTTTACTTTATCATTACTATTCTGTACTTCAATTATCATCGCACATGTCGAAAAGAAACGTTGTGAAATCTGCTCAGGTTCTGGAACTGTCGCATGCTTGACTTGTGGCGGTCGAGGAACAACTTACAGAACAACCAAAGATGGTAAAAAACAAAGCATCCGCTGTAACACTTGTAACGGCACAGGAAGAAGAACTTGCACCGCATGTGGCGGACAAGGTTGGGAATTTGTCAATGTCACCCAAAATTACGCACCACTTCCGTCGCCACCTTCGCACGAACCTCAAAAACACAACTGCACAGCTTGCAATGGTCGAGGAACAGTACAATGTCCGTCATGTAGAAACAGCAGCTATGGAGCTGGTAAACAAATGTGTTCCACATGTTTCGGTATGGGGTACAAAATCATAAATATTCTTACAGCCGAAAAAGAAACTTGTACGGTCTGCAATGGGACTGGAGCGAAACCTTGTGCAAAATGCAATGGTTCTGCCCGTGTAGACTGTCAAGCATGCAATGGCGTGGGGTATTTTGAGGAAAGATAAAATGTTTATGAAGAAATGCCATGCTGATTTTTACATACAAAAGACATTCACATTACTGACATTTATTTTATTGTTTATTTCGCCTTGTGTTTATGCAAAGAAGCTTGCTTTCGATGCAAACGGGGATATGTATTACGAATATGGCGAAAGAAAATATTTTGATGGAGAAGTTGTTAGTTCAAAAGAATTTAGAGTTATCCGCATTTTTTCTGCAATAGAAATGGACGACTTTGCCGTTGTAAAGGAAGAACTTGCTTCAGGAATCGGAATTAATGATTCCATACGAGAGATTCATGATGATGGTGATATAATGGAATACACTCCACTTATATTTGCGATAAACAACGGAAAGGAAGAAATAGCAAAAAGTCTGATTGAAATGGGGGCAAATCCCGACAAAACTGTTAAAGTGTTTTTCAATGGACAAAACTTTGAATTTTATCCGCTTTTAGCTGCGTTTACACAATTTTCAAATGAGAAAGCCCCAATTTCAATTGATTTCATTATGAACATAGTGAAAAAGGCGAGAAATCTACCAAAAGACTGTGATGTAAATGTGGGGCTTAACTATACCGAAGAACTTTTAGATTTGTATTTTTCAAAAATTTGCGAACTTTATATTGGGGATGAAGACAGACAGGTAAACTGTTTGATTCAGATGATGTCAGGTGCAATGTTCATAGCATTCTCTCACGGAGAGAGCCAGTTTGCAACAGAATCAGCAGACTGTATTGAACAGGTAGTAAATTTTCCACTTGTGTTAGAAAAACGTGATATATTCTTGCAATGGTTCAAAAATGTTCGTTCGAATTTTGGTGCAGGGTATTCGGGACAAAGAGAATGGCAGAGAGTTGAGGCTGCATTTAAATTTCTTGAAATGAAAAAAGATCCCCGGTTAAATGCTAAAACCAGTAAAAACGAAACAGTCGCTCATTTTTCCCCTGTAATTTCTAAAATCATCCCAATGCAAGCAGAAGATGTAATACCAAAGGTTGTTGATTCAAAAAGTAAATCTGTGAAAACAGAAAATACCACCTCAAAGACTTCTAGTTTAAAAAGCCAATCCTCTGTACTAGCGGAAAACAAAACACCTGTTGTCAAAAAATCAGAATCATTATCTCCTGAAAACAATGCAGTGAAAATCATTGATGCCTCTGCGGTCTCAGGAAAGTTCAAGGACAATATCGTTATCATCAGCAAAATAAGCGAGTCAAGTCCTTCAATAAAGATAAGTGCAATCTCAAATGACAGTTTTATCCCTATTGGAACTGCTGTATTACATGGATTCGATGACAGCCTAAAATTCGATTCCTCAAAATCTTTACGGTTAGCAGACTATAAAACATTCCAATTAGAATCTTCGGATGGAAAAACTTATACCTATAAAGCAGAAAAGAGAAACAATGACTTGATTATTGAGGTTCGCGAGAACGGAAGCGATTTATCCAAGCCCGCAATTCCAAAATGGACTGGAAACACCGATGTTTTTTCATTTGATTTAAAATCTTTGGAAGATGAACCTGATGAAAATGTCAAAATTTTCTGCAATTCTTTGCGAGGCGTTGGCAAAACTTTCAAATTACGCGCTTATGATTCAAAACAAAGGAAATGGATTCTCTACGGAACAGTTCAAGTCAAAAAACAGAGAAATGACGAGAAAATGAAAACAGAAAAAGGCGTTGAAGACCTTGATGACTACCGCTATTTCGCCATTGAAACCGAGAATACAAATTCATACAAATTTTATTTTGAAGAAAAAGATGATGATTTGTTCATTACGGTGAGTGATTAACTCACTTATAAAAATAATGTTCTGCCAAGAACTGAAACTGGCAAGGAGTTTATTTTATGAAAAAAATTGTTTTAGCTTTCTTTTGTATGTTGATTGCCACACATTCTATAATTGCACAAGAAGTATTCAACAGCGTATCTATAGGAGGCTGCTCAGAATTTTCAAATCCGCTAATGTTTGGCGGAGTGATTACAACGGAAAGCGTTCTTATGCAAAATAAAGATTTAAACTTGGATTTTTCAGCAGAGGGGGTTTTCAAGCTTGGATATAGCACTTGGGAAGAAAAGTTTCATGGTAACGACGAAAAAGGAACATATTCCGGAATGTTATTGGCTTGCGGTGCTTATATTGTTTTTAATAAAGGCTTGACAAATACATTGGGACTTCGCTTGGGAGCTGGTGGCGAGCTCACATATTTCAGCGGAGATGACAAAAGCCATATCGGAGGACTCTTAGGCGGACTCGTTGGGGTGGAATTATTTCCGCAAAAAACCTTCTCACTCGTTTTAGATACATTTCCTTCGTATGCAAGCAAATCAAAAGACTCAGCCTTCGATTGTCCTATCAACCTGACACTACGATTTAATTTCTGTAATTTAATGCACGGAATAAACTATGCGGATAATGTGGATTATTTACTGAAAGAGTAAGAATAAAACAGAAAGTTATTATGAAAAAAAGAGAGATTTAAAACTTCTCTTTACATAAAACAATGTTCTGGCAAGAACTAAAATTGCAAGGAGTATCTTATGAAAAAGATGATGATGGTAATGACAGTATTGACAATTATTTGCGGAACGGCTTTTACTCAGGGAATTTCTCCAGACAAAGCTCTTTCATACACAAAGAAATACACTTGTGGACATAAAGAATCTGCCTATACCACAGATAAAGGAAAAGCAGGAAAAATAATTGAAGAGTTTAGCAAATGTGATGCTTGTAAGTATGATGAAAAACGAAAGAGCATTTGTACAAATTCTCAGTCAACACAGGAAAACAGAGATACTTATAACTGCAATAAATGGGGTGATACATTTGGTTATTAAAATTATAAATCAATGTATCTATTTTTATATTTAAAATAATGTTCCGCCAAGAACTGAAACTGGCAAGGAGTGTTTTATGAAAAAATGGATTTTGGTGTTGGCGGTGCTGGCAACGGTCGGAGGAATGGCGTTTGCCCATGATAGACCTGAAATAGAAAAGTTTATCAAAAAATATGAATCTGCTGCTGATGATGTAGTAAGAGGTGTCGATTATCTTGTAAGAAATCCAAATAATGCAAATGGAGTAAAAAGACTAGAAGCTGCACAGGATAAAATGACGGAGATTAAATGGACTGCTTCGGATTATGTAAACGAACTAACACAAGCAGACATGGCTAGAGTACAGGGAGCTAATGAAAAGATGCATAAGGCTGCCGCAAAACTCGAGAACTTTAAGCGAAAAAAAGGGTACTAAAACATAAGTTTTGAATTGCTTGTTTGTTTTCACATGATTAAAACATAAGTCTATGTTTTAATCATGTGTATAAAAACTTAATCTAATTAAAAAATATTAGGTTTATAAAAAGAGGAACTTTATAGCAGGATTTCTTCTAATTATAATTCGCACATACCCTAGAGAAACTCAAAGTATCTCTGTTAAAAATTTAGATGCTAAAGAAAGAATTGGATTCTATAAGTATATTGGCTGAATACTTTAGATGAAATACCATTATGGGGGCTTCCATTGAAAGTGTTCTTTTTATTCCTTTTTAATCTTCCGCCTTAACCAAAAACAATTTCGTCCCCTCCCCCTTAAAGCGTTCTTTTACGGCGGCAACAATAGCCTTCAGGGTAGAAACATGCTTGTCTTCCATATAACTGATGAGAACAAAATTTGTCTCAGGCCAGGTGGAACTTCCCATCTTGTACGAAGTCTTTCCCCGCCCCACGACGGTCGGGATAATCGTGTACAAAACGCCCGGAATATGCTCTTCCATGAGAGAAACGATTTCGTCCTGCACGGACTGATTTGCGATGATTTCAGCTCTAGTCATTTTTTTCCTCCAATTTTTTTACTCATATGATTCAATGAACTCCCCGACAAGATACAAGGGAACATTTTTATGAGCGAAGTTTTTACAAAATGCAACACTTTTATGAGCGAAGTTTTGTTACAATCTTGCCAGAATCGAATCAACGCATCTGTTTAGGGAAACGCATTCCATTGAAGAAGAATATTTGCAGAATTGTTCTAAAAATCAGTCCTCATAATGCCCACGGCAAGCGATTACGATAATCTTATCATCATCAACTTTATACACAAGCCTGTTTGCACTGTCTATTCTTCGGCTAAATCGTTCTTCTAGATGCTTTAATTTTTCTGGCTTTCCTTCACCATTCAATGCTCCATCACGGCATATGCTCTGGAGAAGTTTATTGATTTTCCGCAATGTTTTTCGATCTTGTTCCTGCCAATAGAGATAATGAGAAAAACCGTTTTCTGTAAAAATAATCTTGCTCATTCATCCTCCATTGCCAGAAGTTCTTCCATTGTTTTTTCAATAACTTTACCTTCCCTCAATTGTCGTTCACTCTCTTCAAGCATTTTTAAATACGCCTCATTATTCCTGGCTTTTTCCATCGCTTTGTATTCTTTTTCGGAAAGAATAACGACATTGCGATTTTCTTTTCGTGGAATAATTACAGGCTCTCCAGAGAATGCCATATCGAAATATTTTTTTAAGTTTGAGCGAAAATCCATCTGTTTTGCGATTGTCATAGTATGCCTCCTTTTTTTAGTACTAAAAACTGTACTATTTTCTGTACTAAATATAGTACAGAAAATACGAATTGGCAAGTGTTTCCGGGGCGTCGCGCGTAGGGGGAAACTTTCCCCTCCTTACTCCTCCGTCAAAAGCACTTCAATCTTGCTTTTCTCATGCTTTTTTTCTTTCATTACAAGCGAGTACAAAACCGGGATGAAGAACAGCGTTACGAAGGTCGATGACAGAAGGCCTCCCACAACTGCG
>OCVV011357275.1_pt1 | contig 12281 bp, 8 predicted proteins | sample 1539721 | NCBI WGS metagenome assembly OCVV01 (sample SAMN02144230, study PRJEB22623) | gut metagenome | biome: sheep rumen | host: Ovis aries | place: New Zealand | reverse complement strand
CGTTAGCGGCTTCCATCTTGAAGCGCTCCAGCGCGTCCTTTGCCTCGGGAACAACGATATTGCTCTTAGACATGGTATTTCTCCTTTTCAAATTATCGGGCGATATCGCGGCAGACAGCGGGGCACTCCCCTATCCCCTGCCGCGATACCGTGTCAGGAGAAACTGTCAGGCCGCAATTCAGCCCTTTGTCAGCGTGATCCAACGCTTCCGATCCATCATCGGAGAATCACGCTGCAATAGTAGTGTTGTCCGCAATCCTGAAATTATCATAAGTAAATTTTGACAGCGGATTTTTGATCATATTCTGAACTCCAATGGGTTGATAGCAGTAGATTTCCGCCTGCTCTTGAAATCCTCGCAAATACGACAGATCGTCACAGCCCCGACACGCGTGTCAAGGCACTTCGCAATAACTATATGAATCAATAACAAAAAAACTCAGGGGGCAGAAAATGATCTGTCCCCTGAGTTCATATTATATAGTGTTTATCATTGCTATGCGATCGACTGGGCATGATTCCTGCAGAAATCGCCGATCGGGTACGGGAGCTGCATTGCGGCAGCATAACGCTGGATCCATGTCGCGTCGGTGATCCCCGCGCCGTTGCCGTCGATATCGGCAGCCCTTTCGTCAAAGGACGGCGTCGGTAATCCGGCAAATCGGATTTGAACGGCAGTCGCGTCTTTCAGATCCACAATGCCGTTACCGTCCGCGTCGCCGCAAATATACCCGTCCGTACCGCGCCAAAAGCCGTTTTCAACGGCATAGGCGTGGGCGGCGGTATCTTCTTCACACAGCACCGCAAAGCCGTCAAGAGGTGTAACGCCGTCGCTGAGCGTGTAGCCAAAGGCGTTCTCACCGATAGAGGTAACCGTCGAAGGTACCGTGACAAATCGGAGCGCGTCGCACTCAAAGAACGCCATTTTACCGACCGAAACCACGCTGTCGGGGATCGTCACATGTCTGAGTGAACGGCACTGACGGAAGGCGGTATTCCCGATCGTCTTTACCCGAGCGGGAATGGCGATCGTTTTGAGAGCTTCACAGCCGAAGAACGCTGCTGTATCGATCTTTTCCAGGCTGTCCGGCAGGGTGATCTCCTCGAGAGAGCGGCACAGACTGAACGCGCCGTTGCCGATGGTCGTCATCGTGTCGGGAAGTGTGACCGACTCGAGCGCCGTGTAGTTGCCCATTGCGTAATAGCCGAGCGCCGTCACCTGATACCCGTCGATTTGAGCGGGGACGTCGAGCGAGGTCTGTCCCTCCTCAAAATACACGCGCGTGATCTCTGCCGTGCCGTCGTCCGTGATCCGATAGCTGAACGGTCCGCTTCTGTATGCGCCCGCGTCCGCCGCCGCTGCCCGCGTCAGGAACAAGCCCGTCGCAACCAGCACAGCCAGACACAGAAGCATCGCTTTGATTCTTTTCATATCATATTCACCGTTAATCGTCCTCGACGATAATCTTCGGCATATTCGGGTCGTCCAGAGTGCTGGTCATGATCACATCTTCTTCATCAAAATATATGACGGTGAGCTGCGTCCGCTGATATGCTTCTTTAGCGGTTACAGATAACACATTCATCCCAAGTCCTCCTTACTGATAATTAAATGTCACCATATCGGAATACAGGATCTGCACGTTGCCGTTCTCATCGATATAGCTGATAAACGCCCTTGCCATCGCGGGAGCGTTCTGATCCTTGACGCCGTAGGTCAGGGAAAATTCGCCGTTATTCCCGGTGCTTTCACAATAGCCGACCTTGACGGTTCCCGAATCAGGCTGAGAGCCCTGTTTGCCGACATTGTCAAGATTCAGATCATCTTCCGTCATATTTTTGCCGCAGACAAAGCCTGCCTGGATGAACTGACAGTTCTCGGGAACGTAACGCGTCGCGATGAATTCGAGCCGATAGTCTGTTTCGGAGATCTTCTTGACGCTGATGATCTCGACCAGCGGGATCTCCTCATCGGGCTCCATATGCGGTACAAGGGTGACGTCGGTTTCCGCAAGGAACCGATACGATTCACCGTAAGAAACGGTTTTTCCGTTCAGCGTCCAATAAACCGCCCCTTCCTTACTCACGGTGACATAGGTGTCATAATCGACGCTGAGCGAATCGTACGACCACATTTCTATCTGATCAACGGTACCGCTGATCGTACAGTCCTCGGCGTTGATCGTGACCTTATCATGCACCTTACGGTACAGCGCGGTGATCTTTTCGCCGTCCTCGATGATCTCGGTAGGCTCCTTGTCCCATCTGAGGAACTCGTAGCCCTCATAGCTGAAGGGCTCGGGAGGCTCCTCGCCGATATTCTTCATCGCGATAAAGTTGTTGAACACATCGACGTAGTTCGCGCGGATCGTCGTGAAGCGGAAGATCGGCGTATAGACCGCGTCGGCATAAACGGTGGACTGATACTCCTTCTCCGCGGTGATGATCTTCAAATTCTCGCGCCAGCCGTCAAAGCTCTTTCCCTCGCCCGTGACGGCAGAGATCGCGAACTTGTCGCCGCTCTGATAGATCAGGGTGATACCGTCGGCAGCGGAGCGCCAGTGCTCCGCGCCGTCGAGCTTGTAGCGGATATTGGCGGAGCAATTCGGGAATTTGGTAGAGTCGGTTTTATCGACCGTGATCTTGATACCCTTTTCCAGATCGGTCGCGTACTGCACCTTGGTGGTGTTGAGCTTGCCGTCGTCGAGCAGCTCGCTCAAAGAGAACCGATAGCTGTGCTCGGTCGTCTTCATCACATGGATATCGCCGTCATCCGTGCGGGACAGCCTGCGGTTCTTCTCGCCGCGCACCGTATCTCCGATATAGTCCGTGCGGACGTCCTTGACAAAGGCGCATTTATCCTTGGGATCCATGGTCAGGGTGACGTTGAATTCAGCGTCGTTGGTCAGATACTCATGATCAATACTGATCGTGCAGCTCGACTGACCCGCCGCAAAGCTCTTTTCATAGGTTTTACCCTTGACGCTGACAGTCAGCTTGCCGCTGTTTTGCGCGCCGCCGCTCTTATCCGCGTCATCATACAGCTTGTATTCGATATCCAGCTTCCGCTTCTTAAAGCGGGCGTAGTAGACGTTACGCCCTTCCTTCGACGCGGAGGCATCAGACTGATCGGTCAGCTCGGAGCCGTCGTTATGATACCAGCCGACAAACTCATAGCCGTTTTTCTCATACGCCGAGAAGGTAAAGGAATCGGAGGCGTTCTCGTAATCGACGGCGTGCGTCGGCGTGCAGCTGAGCCAGCTTGTGTAGTCAGTGAAGGCGACAGAGCATTTGCAGTGGGCGCCTGTACCGACCTCGGAATAGGTATCGGTCACATAGTTCTTTCCGTCGTCGGAATACTGGATCATCAGCTCAGCGACTGCGATCTTCTCCTTCTTTTCCTCTTTCTTACCGCAGCGGGTACAAGTCCGTTCCAGAGTCACGGTCATGGTGGTATCGTCGATCTCACTGACCTGCCAGTTCGACCAGATGTGACCCAAGGCGTCGATCTCACCGGTGTCAAAGACTCTGCCGCATTTATAACAGACGATCTCGTAGACGCCCTTGTCCTCGCAGGTAGGCGTTTTTGTAGTGACCTTGGTCTTGATGTGATCACATTCGTTTTTGCCGGACGAGTCCTCTGAGAACTTAACGCCGATCGCGGTAAAAGCTATGGCAAATAAGGCAAACGATGCGCCGAGCACTGCTTCAACGTTTTGAGAGGAAACCGCGACGCCGGCGGCAGCTCCGAGTTGTAAGACCTCCTCCGCCATTGCAGACGCCATGAGATTCGCTAACGCAGACACATCGGATTGCGAGGCGCAATTAGCGGCGTCCTTCGACCAGCTGTCCTGATCGAATCTTACATATTTATTTCCGTCGGGTGCTTCAATAAGCCTGGTGTCGCAGTTTTTGCACTCCTTTAGGATGTATTTTTTACCCGATGAGCCGTTGGAGTTCAGATCGAAATGAGAGTGCGCGGAGGATTGAAGGTCGTCCTCTTTCAATTCCTCATAGTCAACCTCACGCGCTGTCCAAATATGACTGCCTCTGCACGGCACTCTTTCGTCGCGCTTTGTATGGCAAAGCGTGCAGGTGTACCGCTTCAGACCGTCCTTCATACAATGAGCCTGCAGCAGGGTTTTGCCGCTGTCATAGGTATGCTCTGTCACGGAGACATGGATCGTTTGGACGTCGGTAAAGTCGCTTTCACCGAACGTGACCTTGGCGGTGTATTTATTATCGCCCGGCTCTGTGCAGATATGATCGATCAGCTCACAGGTAACCGCGGCGGTTCTTGTTTCTTCATGTTGGCAGACAGAGCAGGTGAACTTTGCGCTCGCGCCTTTGTGATCGTCAGTCCATGTCCAGGCAGGATCGCCGTAGGCATGCTCATGAGTTGCGAACAGGGTTTTATTGTTGATGGCGGTGTTATCCTCGATCGCGCCGGCTTCATAGCGGTGATCCGCGCTGTCGATAAACGGCTTTTTCATCTCGACCGATCCGCTGTAGCTATTCGCGTATATGCTGTCAGCGGTATCCGTCCAGCTGAGCGTTATCTTGCCGCCTGCGGAATGGACGCCCGCCGACTTGCCTTTCGCGGACACGGTACCGCCGTTGACCGCGATATTGCCTGACGCGCCGATCGCGTAATCGGCGTTTGTATCGACCGCCACATCGCCGCCGTTGACGGTGAGCGTATCAAAGGACATTAAAGCTGCGTTACTGACGCTGGCGCCTGTCAAGGAGCCCAACAAAGCTATACGAAATATAGCGCAATAGATGATAAAGGTTTTTATTAAGGATTAGTATTACATACAAAACAAAGGGCTATCGCGATTCTTAGTGCGATAGCCCCTTATATGAATGATGATGATTGATTATGCCGCGTCGGTGAGCTTGAGATCCTTGACCTTTCTCGTACCAAATGCGGTGATCGCAGCGGTGAAGGCCGCCGTGATCAATGCGCTGATCGCCCATCCTAACCAGTACGGCGTTCTGACGAACTGGGCGTGCGGCATTTCAATAAACCTTATGACGATATAGCCCATCAACGCGCCTATGCCGATACCGAGCAGGATGCCGATCACCGAGGTGATGATCGTCTCGGTATTCAGATAGCGCTTGACCTCCTTGACGGTGAAGCCGTTGACACGCATGATCGTCAGCTCGCGCGTCTTCTGATTGACGTACATCTTCGTGATGTTGAGCAGGATGAAGTATGCCATCAGACCCGCGATGACCAGCAGGAGGATCGCGACGCGGTTGAATACGTTGGTCACCAGCTCCAGCTTGCCTTTTTCATCAGCGGCGGGAGACATGCTCTCATAGCCCTTGACCTGATCGAGCTTCTCGACCAGCTTCTCCTTATCGGCGCCGTTGAGATAGAGGAAATAGGTGTTCATCTCGGGTTTTTCGCCGAAATACTTCTCGTAGGACGCTTCATTCATGATCATGTTGCGTCCCATGTAGTTGTTGAACACGCCCGCGACGCGCACCTCATTCGGCGCCATGGTGCCGTCGTAGATGACGATAGTGTCGCCCTCGTTCTTGCCCGAGGTCTCGGTGGTTCTGCTCTGAATGAATACGCCGTCCGCGTCGGCAGGAAGCTTCTGATCCGACTTCCATGTCTTGAAGTTGTAGAAGTCGGAGAGCGCCTCCATATCGCCGCAGATCAGGTCGGTGTACTCTACGTCGCTGCCCGCCTTGAACGCGCGCAGACCCGACTGCGCCTTAACGTAGGTAGCGCCGGCGTCGTCGAGGATCGCTTCGATCTCCTTCTCGACGCTGTCAGAGGCGGCGGCGTTAAAGGACAGTCTTTCATCATATTTCACGATCTCGCCGTACTGCTTATCAGCAACGCTGCTGACGCTGCCGCGCAGGGTGAAGCCGATCACCAGCAGCGCACAGCATCCCGCGACGCTGACGGTCGTGACGATGACGCGCGCCAGATCGGAGCGCATATTGCGGAGGATCAGCCTGGAGTACAGGCTTGTGCCGCTCTTGGAGGCCTTGGAGGTTTTCCACGCCTTGGGCTGCTTTTCCCGCATCAGATCCATTGCGGTGGAGCGCATCAGACTCATGCAGGAGATCGTGACCGCGACGATGGCGAGCACGATCGCCAGTCCGACGGCGATCGCGGAGGTGGCCGCCAGAATACCCGGCGGGATCGCTCCGATGACATACATATTGCTGTAGGATTTGAGCACCACGCCTTGGATAACAAAGTAGCCCGCGAGAATACCGATCAGAGCGCCGACGATGGTCGCGCTGATACCGAATACAAGGTATTTTCCGAGGATCTCACTGTTGAAGAAGCCGAGCGCCTTGACGGTGCCGACCAGCTTCCTCTGCTCGTCAACGATACGCTTGATCGTCGTGTAGATGACGAGCGCCGCGATGACGACAAAGAACAGTGAGAAGGTGACGCTCAGATTGGAGATGCTCTTTGCCGAGAGCGACAGGTGCATATAGCCGCCGTTTGAGCCTACGTCAAAGACAAACCAGCTGCAATCCTTGAGCTCGGAGAGCGCCTTTTTGGCGTCCTCCAGCTTATCGACGCCCTTATCATACTCTTCTAGGCCGTCCTTGTACTCCTTCTCCTTATCGGAGAGGGTATCCTTGCCCTTTTCGAGCTCCTTGACGCCGTCGTCATATTTCTGCTTGTTCGTGTTATAGGTGGCGACGCCCTGATCATACTGTGCCTTGCCGCTGTTGTATTCCGCAAGACCCGCCTCATACTGAGAGAGTCCGGAGTAATACTCGGCGGTACCCGCCTCATACTGCGCCATGCCGTTCTCGTACTGCGCTACGGCGCTGTCATACTTCTCCTTGCTGCCGTTGTACTGGGACAAAGCGGCGTCATACTTGGCCTTGCCCTGATCAAACTCCTGCTTGCCCTCGTTATACGCGGCTAAGCCCTCCTGATAGAGCTCCTCAGCCGCCGCTACGATCGCTTCATACGCTTCGAGCTCCTCGGGAGTCAGCTCGGCGATCTCCTCGGGGGAAAGGCTCTTCGCTTCGGCAAGCGCCTGCTCAGCGGCGTCGAGCACTTCCTTGGCATAGCTGAGCTCCTCCTCGGCGGCGTCGAGCTTTTCCTTATTGGCGTCGAGCTCGGATTTAGCCGCGTCGAGCTTTTGCTTATTGGTATCGAGCTCCGCCTTTGCGGCAGTGAGCTTTTGATCGGAGGCGTAGAGCTCAGCCTCCGCCGCGTCCAGCTTATCTCTGGAGCTGCTCAGCGTAGCTTGGGCGCTGTCCAGCTGAGACTTGGAGCTGTCCAGCGTCTGCTTGCCGCTGTCAAGCTGACTCTTCGCGTCCTTGAGCTTATCCTCATTCTCGGCGATGGTGTCCTTGCCCTCGTCAAGCGCGGTCTTGCCGTCGTCCAGCTTTTCCTTCGCTTCATCGAGCTTCTTCTGACCGTCGTCGATCTCTGTCTGATACTTATCCTTGATCTCTGCGGTACGCAGCGCCGAGCGCTCGTCGGCGATCGCGTCAAGACGCGCCTTCGCGGCGTCCGTTTTCTTCTTATACTCGTCGCTGAAGCGGCTCATGCCCTCGGTGGATTTGAGCGCGACCTCGGCACGCATATAGCAGCCGTCGAGCTGTTCATCGTCGAACGCGTCGGGCGTGACCAGAATATAGCGGTTGCCCGGAGCGAAATCGGGCTTAGCGAGGTGATCGGGATGCTGAACGATACCCGTGATCTTGTACTCCTTGCCCTTTAAGAACTTGGGCGTCTCGCCGCTGTCGTCGGCGGCGGTGACGGTATCTCCGACCGCGTAGCCGAGCTTTTCCGCGACGGTCTGCTCGAGCGCGCATTCATCCGCCTTTTGTGGCAGGGCGCCCTCGACGATCTCGGGAATGTTGATCCTCTCGCTGACGGAGACGATGTTGACGTTCTCATGGACGTCGCCGCTGCTGACCTTTGCGTTCGCAAAGTAGACGCCCTCGACGTCCTTGACGTCCTCATCCGCCCTCAGCGCGTCGATATCCTCATTTGTCAGGAGCAGCGACGAGGTGATCTCAAAGTCCCTGAACGACGTTCTCTGGTAAAAGCTGTCGCCGGCGTTGCGCATGGAAGCGGCGGAGTAGCAGATACCGAGATAGGACGACGCCGCCATGGCCGCGATAAAGACAACGGAGATCCACGAGAGCAGGTTCTTTTTGATATTGCGCGTTGCGTCCTTAACCTGTGTTTTCTTCATAATGAACCCCTTCCTTACCAGATCAGATCTTCGGCGTGAAGCGGGTGCATATTTTTCTTGATGGAAGCGATCTTGCCGTTACGCACCTTGACGACGCGATCCGCCATCTTGGCGATCTCGACGTTATGCGTGATCATCATGACGGTGGTGCCCTGCGTCTTGACGATATCCTCGATGGTGTGGAGCACCTCGATGCTGGTGGTATAGTCCAGCGCCGCGGTAGGCTCGTCGGCGAGGATCAGCTTGGGTCTTTTGACGATCGCGCGGGCGATGGAGACACGCTGCTGCTGACCGCCCGACATCTGGCCGGGATAGTTGTTCTCGCGCTGTGCCATATTGACCTTGGCGAGCGCGTCCTTGGAGGACATCGGATTCTCCGCCAGCTCGGCGATGAACTCGACATTCTCGAGCGCCGTCAGGTTGGGCATCAGGTTATACGACTGGAAGATGAAGCCGATGTAGTCGCGGCGGTATTTGGTCAGCTCGTCGTCGGAGGGATGGGAGAAGTCCTTGCCCTCGATGGTCAGCTCGCCCGTGGTCAAAAAGTCCATGCCGCCGACAATGTTCATCATCGTGGATTTACCGCAGCCCGATTCACCGAGCACGACGATGAACTCGTTCTTGTAAATATCGAGGTTGATACCCTTCAAGACCTTGAGGGTGGTATCGCCCGTCTGGAATTCCTTGGTGATGTTGCGCAGGGTCGCGAGGATCTCTTTCTTCTCCTCGAGGTCAACGATCAAGCCCTTTTCATCGATGGTGATCGCCGCGAGAGAAGCCATGCGCTCGCACAGCTGCATTTCCTCCTCGTCATACAGCGTACCGTCGAGCTTGTTGACGATCTGCACGCAGCCGATGATCTCGTGGGTGTTGTTGAGCGGTACGCAGATCATGGTCTTGGTGACAAGATCGTTGTCGTCAAAAACTGTGCCGTCAAAGCGGGGATCCGACGCGGCGTCCTCGACAAACATCGATTTACCCGTCTGGGTCACGATGCCCTCGATGCCCAGACCGTTCTCCACGCTGATGTTGGAGATATCGGCGGGGCCGATATGGAATACGGGCGAGAGTCGGTCGGTCTTTTGATCAAGGAGCCAGATCGCTCCCGCCTCACTGTTGAGCGTCTTGACAATGATCTCCAAGCTGCCCGACAGCGCCTCCTCCAGATTCTCTACCTTGAGCAGCTGCGCCATGATCGCCCATGACGCTTTTGCGAATCGTTTATTTTCTGCCATTTTCTATCCTCCCGGAATATTGTATATATGATTTATGATTGAGCGGTGTTATCGCCGTCAATGCCGTGATACACGAAGCTGAGCATCGTGATATCGTCGAACTGCTCGGCTTCTCCGACAAAGGCGTCGATCCCGTTCGTGACGTTCTCCAGCACCTGCTGCGGCGCAGCGTCGGGATCGCTGTTCAGAACCGTGAGCAGACGGTCGGTGCCGTACAGCTCGCGCTCGGTGTTCATCGCTTCGGCGACGCCGTCCGTATAGACGAACAGCCTGTCGCCCGCGTGCATCTCAAAATCATGCTCGCGGAACCGCATCTTCCTGACCAGCGATACGGGCGGTGAGTGTCGGTACTCGACGAGCTCATAGCTGCCGTCGGCACGCTTGAGCACAGGGTGCTCATGACCTGCGTTTGCCGCCGTGCCCTTGCCCGTAGAAAGCTCCAGCACCGCCATCCATACGGTGACGAACTGCTTGGGCTTGATGTTGTTTTCAATCAGCTGATTGTTGACTCTCTCGAGCGCCGCCGAGGGGCTGTCCCCCGCCATGAGGCGGTTTTTGAGCAGGATCTTCGCAATCATCATGAACAGCGACGCGGGGATCCCCTTGCCCGAGACGTCGGCGATCACCATTGCCAGATGATCGTCATCGACGAGGAAGAAGTCATAGAAGTCGCCGCCGACCTCCTTGGCGGGCGTCATCGACGCGTAAACGTCAAATTCTCTACGCTCGGGGAACGCGGGGAAATCGCTCGGGAGCTGAGCCGCCTGGATATCCCTCGCCATATTCAGCTCAGCGCCGATCCGCTCCTTTTCAGCGGTCGCAAGGTTGAGCTGTCGGATATACTCGCGCAGCTCCACGTTCATCTGTCCGAACGAATCGGAGAGCTCCTCGATCTCATCGCCGGTATGGATATCGGGCGTCACGACCTTCTCCGACTCCAGATCGCCCACCATCTGCTTGGCAGCGGAATTGAGCCGCTTGATCGGCAACAGGATGCCCTTCTTCGTCTTTCTGTAAAAGATGATGATCGGGATGATACTGGATACGAGGACGATGCCCAGCGTGGCGAGGTTGAACTCGATGATCTTGATGAAGATGCTCTCACCCTTGAACTCTGCGGCGACCAGCGCGACGGGCTTGCCGCTCTTGTCGCGGATCGGCGCGAACGAGGTCACGACCAGCTTGTTGGCGTTGCGATCGCTGAAATGAACGTTATTCGCGACGTTATCGGACTCGCCCGAAAAGGCGCTCATCGCGCTCTTCTTGAAATCCCCCTCCAAGGGCTGACGAACGCCCAGCGCGTTGGAGTCGGAGCCGTCAGTGCTCCAAAGCATCACGCTGTCATCCTGTGTCGGGACAAACACATAGAGGCGGTCGAGATTGCCCTCGGAGCGCATCAGCTGCAGAAAATCCTGCACCCGCTGATAGTAGTCGTCCGTTTTGCCGCTCTCGTAATACATGAGCGCCTTATCGCCGTCGATATACTCGGACGCCGTATGGGTCAGCGTAAAGGCAGTGCCGTAGTGGCTGTCGTCAAAGTCCTCGATATAGCGCCACGTGATACCGATACAGACGAAAACGACGATGAACGCAAGAACAAAAATCAAGCCGAGGATTGCCTTGGTCGTCAGCTTTTTTCTCTTTTTCTTCGGTGCATTACTCATGGGCGTTCTCCGTTGGTGAAATGGTTTTCCTGATCGTCAGGATATTTCTGCCGTCCTCATACGCATAGCTGACCTCGTCCATCATCCTCTTGGTGATGAAGATCCCGAGCCCGCCCTTTTTCGCCTGTGAAAAGGATCGATTCTTGTCGGGATCGGGCTTAGAGAGAGGGTCGAAGGGTGTGCCGCTGTCGATGAACGACAGTGTGACCGTCAAAGGGTCAACGCTGCCGTCTGCGGTCACAGTGATCGATCCCGTATCGGGCGCGTAGGCGTAGCTCGCGACGTTGACAAAGATCTCTTCGGTACAGACCTTCAGCTGAAAAAGCTCCTTCTTCCCAAAGCCGAGCTGCCCCGCGTAATCGAGGACAAAGTCGAGCACCTCGGTCAGCCTTGCTTTATCGGCAGGTATCTCTATGCTTTTCATTTTACGTCGATGATATCGACGAAGCCTGTTACTTCAAAAATGTTCTTGACTTCCTCATTCGCGTTGATAACGCACATCTCGCCGTTTTCCTGCATGACCTCGGCGGCGCCGAACAGCGCGCGCAGACCCGCGCTGGAGATGTAGTCCATCTTTTGCGCGTCAATCACCAGCGAGGTGATCCCGTTCAGACAGGTCTCAAATTCCTTTTCCAGTTCGGGAGCGGTGTTGGTGTTCAATTCTCCTTCAATGGCAACCGTGAGCTTGGCGCCTTCCTGTGTTTTAGTAATCGTCATCAGATGATTCCTCCTATAAATAAATGATGTTAGGGCTCGACTGATCAACAGCAGAATGTAAAAAGCAGGAGTTTTTCGCACAACAAGATGTTCTCCGCCGGTAAATACCGATAAAAAAACAGCGCAGGATCGCAAAAAACGCTTTTTGACGTTATGATTATTCAACAAGCCCTACAGTATGATCAAACTGTTCATACAAAACCACAATATATAATACCATAATTATCGACCCATTGCAACACTCGAAACCTGTGTTTTTCCAAAAAATTCATCGTAAATTATTGTGCTGCAAAATATGACCCGGAGCGTTATTGATACTTGAAAAAAGAATAAAACGATCTTATGATTATTTGTAAAAATGACGGAAAGCAGTGATAAGATGCAAAAGATACTGGTACTGGATTTCGGCGGTCAGTATAATCAGCTGATCGCGCGGCGTGTTCGCGAGCAGCATATTTATG
>OCVV011337676.1_pt1 | contig 12283 bp, 7 predicted proteins | sample 1539721 | NCBI WGS metagenome assembly OCVV01 (sample SAMN02144230, study PRJEB22623) | gut metagenome | biome: sheep rumen | host: Ovis aries | place: New Zealand | reverse complement strand
GATGAGGATGGTCTTGGCCGCATAGTCGAAAGTGACGTTGTAGGTGCCGGCCACGGCGATGCGGATATTCTTCTCGCCCGCTGCGAAGGCAGTGCCGATGGTGGGCCTGAAGACCTTATAAGGATTGCCCACAGGGTCGATGGCGCTGTCCTCGTTCTCCTCCGCTCCACCCACACTGGTGCCCCAGTCGTGGTTGGCGCGGATCTTGAACTCGTCGGACGCGGTCACGGTCAGTCCTTCATATTTCCAGATATCGCCCTCGGTGTTGGTGAGGTCGAAATCCTTGCCCCAGCCGGAGCCGTCGATGGTACCGATGATGGACCAGGCGGTAGGCTTCTCAGGAGTGGGAGGCTCGGGAGTCACGGCGCCTGAAGGGTCTGTGCCTTCAGCCATCACGTACAGCTTCTCTTCTGCTGCGTTGTACCAGATATCGTACTTGCCGGCAGCATTGACTCCGAGATTCTTGCCGTTCTGGGTGGCTTCCACGACGGAACCTGCGTCAACCTTGAAAGGCTCCACGTCGCCGGGAGCGCCGCGGTTGACATCCCAGCCGCTGCTGTAGCGGAGCTTGAACTGGCTGTCTTCGGCCAGCTCGATGCCCTTGACTGAATAGAAGTCGCCGCTCTTGGACATAATGTAGTCCCTGCGGTCGCCGCCCCATCCGGTGATGTTGCCGACAACTCCCCAGTAGGAGAGTTTCTCGCCGGCGGGCACCACGAAGAGGACTTCGTTGAGCTCGTCATACCAGATATCGTAGTTGCCGTCGGCAGCGACGCCGAGGTTCTTGCCGTTCTGGGTAGCGGCGATGGCGTCGGTGCCCATCACGAAGGGCTCCACGTCGCCGGGCGCGCCGCGGTTGACGTCCCAGCTGCTCATATAGCGGACCTTGAACTGGTCGCCGGTGGTCAGGGCCACGTTCTTGCGCACGAGCATTCCGTCCTCCTCGACCATAGCGAGGTCGGCGGAGCTGCCCCATCCGTTGATGGTGCCGACAACGCCCCAGCTGGCTAATTCAGCGGGCACTTCGCCGGTGGTCATCACGTAGAAGCTCAGTTCGTCAGGATTGACGTACAGGTCATAGGTACCTTCGGCAGCGACGGCGAGGTTCTTGCCGCCGGCGGCGCCGGTGGTCTTCACGCCGATTTCCACGATGGCGGGCTCTGTGTCACCGGGAGCGCCGATGTTCTCGACCCAGTCGTGGGCCTTGCGGAACTTGAACTGGTCGCCGGCGGCGAGTTTCACCTCGCGGGCCACCCAGAATGCTCCGGTGGTGGTCATATCGATGTCGCCGTCCCAGTTGATGCCGGCTGCTGCAATGGAGCCGGTCACGCTCCAGCCATCGAATGTGGGCTGAGGGCCGGGTTCGTCGCTGTTGCTGGCGCCGGGCTCGTCCTTGCCGAACATAGAGGTGCTCAGCTCATAGGTGCCCTTGTTGATGTCGAGGTAGATACGGTAGGAACCGGGCTCAACGGCGATGTTGTCTCCGTTGGGAGCAGTGGTGCCTTCCTTTCCGCCCCAGTTGAGATCCCAGGAGTCGTCGCAGGCGAACTTGAGTTCGGTCGCTTCGGCGAAGGTGTAGTCGATGTAGAAGCGGTGGAAATCCTGGTTGTAGCTCATCTTCATATTGGCGTCACCGGCGTTCCATTTGTTGAATGCGCCGACGATTCCGACGTTGTCGAAGCCGTAGAGCTTGGTGAGCACGAGGGTGCTGGAGTTGAAGGAGAATCCGTAGTAGCGCTTGCTGTAGCACTTGATGTCCTTGGAATTGCCGCCGGCGATGATCTGGACGGTGGCAGCCTCGGCCTCTTCGGCCTGGGCTTCAGAACCCCAGTTCTTGGTGGCGTCGTCCCAGTTGCCTACGCCGGTCAGCTTGAAGCCGCCTGCAGGGCCGTCCTCGCCGAAGTCGATAAGTCCGGTGAATGTAGTGCCGGTCTTTTCGTAGTCGTAGAGGTACTGGTGGACTTTCTCGAAGCTCCACGCGCCGACTGCCGAGCTGGCACCGATGATCCAGACGTGGTCATAGGTGTCCACGTCGAGGATGAGGGTGTTGTAAGGAGTCAGCTTGACGGAGGTGATGTTGGAAAGCACTTCCGTGGATGCGATGGCATTGCCCTTATCGTTGGCGATGCTGGCACCGAGCTGGAAATACAGGGTGAAGGGCACGTCGGCCTCTCCTCCGAGACTCAGAATCTTGGAGTTGAGATCCTTCTGGGAGAGGGTTACTTGTCCTGCGCTTTCGTCCTCATTGACGCTGATCTTTGCAGTCATCTTGGACTTGTCGGACATATCCGCTGCGCTCGAAGTGTAGAGGGCGTAGCTCTTGGCTGCGTCTATTTTGAAGTCTGCAGGCGTGAATGTGGCAACAAGGTCGGCTCCGCCGTCAGTAAGAACTGTTTCGGAGAAGTTGCCAAGCGTCTGCACGGTGGTGGCGTCCGGGTTGTACACTACCTCGATGTGCTCCTGCTTGCAGGAAGCGAGCATCAGGCCTGCGGCCGCGACGAAAAATGTATAAAGTAACTTTTTCATATTTCGGTCTCTTTATTAATAACCCTCGTTCTGGGAAAGCTTGCCGTTGGCGTTGAGCTCTCCGGAAGGGATAGGATAGAGATTGAATTTTTTATCCACGGCTTGTCCGCCCTGCACGCCGCCCTTGAACTCCCAGAGGTAGTCGCCGGTGGTGAAGAGGCCGAAGCGGATAAGGTCCTGACGGCGGTGGCCCTCAAGATAGAGCTCGCGGCCGCGCTCGTCGATGATGTTGGACAGTGTAAGATCCAGGGCTCCGAGGCCGGCGCGGGTGCGGACGGCATTGAGGTAGTTCTGGCCCTTTGCCTTGTCGGCGTTGCCGCGGGCGGCGCACTCGGCATACATCAGATAAGCATCTGCGCTGCGGAACACGGGGAAGTCGGTGTCCACGAATCCCTGGGCCTGGGCTGCGCTGCCGTCGTGGTTCACGTTGGTGAACTTCATAGGCTTCCAGCCGTTGGAGGCACCCACTGCGTCGCGGATTTCGTCAATGTACTGGCTGAAGCCGCCCTTGAAGAACATCGCGCGCTTGTCGGAAGCGTCGAACTTGCTGGTGAAGGTGCCGGTGAGGCTGAGGCCGGACCATCCGGAAGAAATGCCGATGGCGCCGGCGTCCATAGTGCGGGTGGGGTCGCCGGCCACGGACCAGGTGCCTGCGAAGATGAGGAAGTTGGTGGCACCGTAGGAACGCAGCATCACGCCGTCCTGAGGGGCCACGAAGATGATTTCGTCACCGTTATAGGTGGTGTTTTTGCTGCAGAGGTGGTTGTCTGCGCAGAACAGGTCGGAGTACGTGTCGTGCAGGGGATACTCGCTGATGATGGTCTCGCACATCTCCGCGCACTTGTCGTACATAGGAGTGCCTTTCCAGATTTCCGCATTGAGGTAGAGCTTGGCGAGAATCATCTGCACGAGGCCCTTGTCGGCGCGTCCGTACACGTTCTTGCCGGGTTCTGCCAGGTCGGAGCCGGCGAGGAGGTCCTTGGCCTCTTTCTCGATGTAGTCGAAGAGGTCGGCCCTCTTGATCTGTGCGCCGCCTTCCGAGCCGACGCTGGACTTCTCGTCGGAGAAGGGCACGTTGGCAAACATATCGATTGCGTGGTACCAGCTCAGGAGCCTGAGGGCGCGAGCCTCGGCGATGTACTTGTCTTTGAGGTCATATCCGGAAATCGTCGTGTTTTGGGACTGGCGGATGAACTCGTTGCAGAGGCTGATCTGGAAGAATATACGGTAGTACATACTGAGCGAGAACTCGTTCGAAGAGTTCCACGACATATGGTGGATGTCGAAGAGGTTGCCGTCGTTCCAGCAGCAGGTCAGCACGTCGGTGGGGAGCTCCTCCATATTCACGAGAGCACGCATATACTGGCCGAAGCCGCCGTCCACGCCGCTGATGTCAGGACTGCTGTCCGGTCCGTGCGATGCGGAGCTGGAAAGGCCCTGGTAGCACTTTGCCAGCAGGCTTGTAAAAGCTTCCTGGGTGTTGAGCACGTCCTCGGGAAGAACGGTATTGGGGTCGATAGGAGTCACATTGAGGTCACCGACACAAGAAGTGAAGGAGCCGGCTGCGACGAAGGCAGCAGCTGCCATTGCTATGAATTTAATCTTTTTCATATTGTGTCAGACATTAGAAGTTGAACTTGAGACCAAGGATGTAGGTGCGGGGACGCGGGTACATATTGTTGTCGATTCCGGAGAAGATTTCCGGGTCGATGCCCTTGTATCCGGTGAGGCACGCCACATTGTTGACTGATGCGAAAATACTTGCACCGATGAAGCGCTCTCCGACGGAGATGAGCTTGGGGAATGCATACTGGACGGTCACGTTGTCAAGCTTCAGGAAGGAAGCGTCGGTCACGTACATATCGGACCAGTACTGTGCGAAGTTGTTGAAGTTGTGGACGGGAGCCGTGCAGTAACGGTTGTTGATGAAGTTGTTGGTGGACAGGTCGGTAAGGAGGTCGCCGTCACTCATCACATTGTTGTACACATAGTTGCCGATGTTGGCGTGTGCACTTGCCGCTACGGTCAGGTTCTTCCAGGTGAACTGGGTGTTGAAGCCGAAGGTCCAGTCGGGGGCGGCGCTGTGGAAGCAGTATTTATCTTTCTGGTCCACCTTGCCGTCCTTGTTGAGGTCGACATAAGCGCCCTCGATGGGGTTGCCTTTGGTGTCGTATATCTGCTTGTACACATAGAAGGAGTTGGGGGTGTGTCCGGTCTGGTGAACCTGGATCGTGTTGCCGGAGCCTCCGGAGATGCCTCCCGTCTCCACGCCGAAGTAGTCTTCACGCTCGTCATCCGTGGTCAGACGGGTGATGACGGTTTTGTTGTAGGCGGCGTTGAAACCGATTCTCCAGCTCATATCCTTGGTCTCCACGGGGATGGCGTTCAGTTCAAGTTCCACACCGAAATTCTCGAGGTCGCCGATGTTGGCGTTGAGATAGTTGGTGAGGTTGGCGCCTGCGGCCACGGGAGTCCAGTTGAGGAGGTCCTTGGTGAAACGCTTGTACACATCGACCGAACCGGTGATGCGGTCACCGATGAATCCCCAGTCGATACCTGCGTTGTAGGTGGTGGTCGTCTCCCACTTCAGGTCGGCATTGTATCCGTCAGGGGTGATAGGAGTGACGAAGGAGCCGCCGAAAGGATACATACAGGCGTCGGTGTTGTAGGTGTAGGTCGCGAGGGACGGGTAGTTACCTGCGTTGAGGTCCTGCTGTCCGGTCTGGCCCCAGGAGAGACGCAGCTTGAGAGCGGAGACGGGCTCCACGTTCTTCAGGAAGCTTTCGTTCTTGATGTTCCAGCTGGCCGCCACGGAGGGGAAGATGCCCCACTTGTTGTTGGCGAAGCGGGAAGTACCGTCGGCACGGAGCGTGGCCGTGATGAGGTAGCGGTTGTCGAAGCTGTAGTTGGCACGGCCGAAGAAGGAGACGAGGAAGTATTCTGTCTTGAAGGTGTAAGGATTTGACAGATAGTAGGATGCGTCCGTCTTGGCGGTGCCGTCGGCCTTGTAGGTCTCGTTGTAGTTCTCGTAGTAGTAATGAGCCCAGGAATAACCTGCCATCACATCCACGAAGTGCCCCTCGAAGTCGTGGCTGTAGTCGGCGTAGAGCTCAAGGGTCTGGTCGTTCTTGATCTGGCTGTAGTTGGAGTGGTAGCCGGAGGCGTGGTTGTTGGCCTGCTGGCTTGTGGTGTGCATAGACTGCTCGGTGTCGGGAGCCACGTCCACGGTGCCGTTGGAGCGGGAGGTGTCCAGACCGAGGTTGAGGTTGAACCTCAGGTCCTCGAAGCCGTGCAACTTATAATCGAACTGGGCGTTGCCCACGAAGCGCAGGGCGTGCGAGAGGTCAATCTTGTCGTTGAGGAGGGCCACAGGGTTCTGTCCTGCCATAGTGTTGCAGTTGTCCACGGTGAAGGTGCCTTTGCCGTAGTTCCACCAGCTGTAGCCGTTGAGGCCGTTGGCGTCGTACACGGGCTTGGTAGGGTCATACTTCACGGCCGCACCGATGGCGCCGGCATTGGCGAAGCGGTTGTCCATATTCATACCCTTTCCGTTGAGGTTGATGGACAGGTGCTCGTCCAGCAGCACGGGATTGAGGCTGAGGGCCAGGGTCTCACGGGTGAGGTTGCTGGTCTTCAGGGTACCGTCCTGGTTGTGGTAGCCGATGGATGCGCGGTAAGGCATATAGAACTTGGTGCTCTTGCCGACCTTGCCGCTCACGGACACGTTGCCTTCCAGGGTCTTGGCAAGCTGGAAGATTTCCTTCTGCCAGTCGGTGTTGGCGTCGCCGAGCATAGCGTAGGCTTCGCTGCCTTCGCCGTAGCGCTGGGCCATAACCTTGCGGAGCTCGTCAGCGGTGAGGACGTCCAGGTACTTGGTGTTCTGGCTCATAGAGCCGGTGAAGTCGAAGTCCACGTGGACGGCGTTGTCGAACTTGCTGCCCTTCTTGGTGGTGATGATGATGACGCCGTTGGATGCGCGGGAACCGTAGATGGCTGTCGCGGAGGCGTCCTTCAGCACGGTGAATGTCTCGATGTCGCTGGGGTTGATGGATGAAAGCTGGTCCGAAACGCCGCTGATGCCGACTTCCGAGATGGGGAGGCCGTCGATGACCACGAGAGGATCGTTGTTGGCTTTCAGGGATGAACCGCCGCGGATACGGATAGTGTTGCTGGAACCGGGCTGGCCGTCACCTGCGGTGACCACCACGCCGGCGCTCTTGCCCATAAGCAGGGAAGAAGGGGATGTGGCGACGCCCTTGGTGAGCTGGTCCGCCTTGACGGTGGACACGGAGCCGGTCAGGTCGCTCTTCTTGACGGTACCGTAGCCGATGACCACGACGTCATCGAGGAACTCGGTATCTTCCACGAGCAGGATGCTGGCTGGCAGGTTGCGTGCGGTGAAAGTCTGGCTTGCATATCCGATGCAGCTGACTTCCACCACTGCATCTGCGCTGGAAACGGTCAAGACAAAGTCGCCGTCAAGTCCCGTAGGGGTGCCGTTGCTGGTGCCTTGTTCCATAACGGTGGCGCCGATAACCGGCCCCTGCGAATCGACCACGACTCCCTTGACCTGGTATCCGTTCTGGGCGGATACGGATGTAGCTACCAGTCCAAAAAGTATGATAGCCACTGCTGTTATAATCCTTTTCATTGAGAGTGTAGTTAGTTGATATTAAGTGTTATAGGATTTATTTCGTTTTGACCAGACCCACGCTCGCGGCTCCCAGCACCAGCAGCACGCCGGCAATCAGGAGCATAGCGCCCTGGCTGCCGCCCACGAGGCTGATGACGGCCCCGCCGGTCGCTGCTGCCACGATCTGCGGCAGGCAGATGGTGCAGTTGAAGAGGCCCAGGTAGCTGCCCATATAGGGATTGCCTTCCAGCGAGTTGGTCAGGAAGGTGAAGGGCAGGGCGAGCATCGCGGCCCAGGCGAAGCCGATGAGGAAGTAGCTGACGAACAGCAGATACTGGTTGTGGATGAACATCACGGATGCGAATCCGGCGGCTCCGGCGAGGAGGCTCACCACATAAGCGAGCTTGAGATTCTTGAATCTCGGTATCACGAGGGCCCAGAGGATGGAGCCGACGGCCTGCACGGCGAAGAGGACGCCCACCCAGTTGCCGGCGGCCTGGTAGTCGGCCGAAGCTACGTCGGCGGTGCCCCAGCAGCCGGAGGCGATGGCGCCGTTAGTATAGGTCCACATATACAGGAACGCCGCCCAGCAGAAGAACTGCACCAGGCCCACGGTCCAGAAGGTCTTAGGGGCCTTCACGAGGAGCCGGAAGAGCCCTTCGGACTTCTTTTCTTCAGCCCTCGCGGGGTCGATGCCGTGGAATTCAGCGTACTCCTTCGGGGGCATCTCCTTGACTTTCACGAAGGTATAGAGCACGCAGGCGATAAGGACTGCGGCTCCGCACCAGAAGCTGTAGATGACGCTGTCGGGCACCACTCCCTCGGGGGCGGTGTTGGCTATGCCTATCCAGGTGAAGAAGATGGGGAAGAGATAGCCGACCAGCGAGCCGGCATTGCACAGGAAGCTCTGGATGCTGTAGGCGGTGGCTTTCTGCTCCTCTCCCACCATATCTCCCACCATCATCTTGAAGGGCTGCATAGCCACGTTGATGGAGGTGTCGAGGAAGATGAGGCTGAAGAGCCCGAACCACATCGCGGCGTTGAGTCCGAGGAACACATAGGCCGTCGAGAGATTCAGCGAGCCGGCCTTGGGCAGGAAAAGCATCACTGCCACGGCGACAAGGGCTCCGGCCAGCAGGTATGGCTTGCGGCGGCCGATTTTGTTCCAGGTGCGGTCCGACCATTTGCCGATGAGGGGCTGCACAATCATTCCCATAAGGGGAGGGAGAATCCAGAAGAACGACAGCTGGTGCGGGTCGGCGCCGAGCGTGGCGAATATGCGACTGATGTTGGCGCTCTGAAGAGCATAGGCAATCTGCACTCCGAAGAAACCGAAGCTGAGATTGAACATCTGCGCGAACGAGAGTCTGTTTTTATTGGTCATTAAAACACGCATCTATGTGGTTAGCCCACAAAGATAAGCATTTTTTATAAATAATAAAATAGTGTGGAGTACCTTAAATAAGCGCCTCGGCGAGGGTCAGGTCTTCTGGCGTTGTAATCTTCAGATTGAAGCGTTCGCCGGCGATTGTATCTATGTGCACTCCGGCCCGTTCCGCCACGGATGCGTCGTCCGTGAAGGCGGTGTCATAGGGCAGGGAATAGGCCTTTTTCAGCACTTCGGAGAGGAACATCTGCGGGGTCTGCACGGCCACGAGGCGGCTGCGGTCGGGAGTGGGCAGCGAGGGGTCGGTGCTGCGCAGGGTGTCCGTGACAGGCACCACGGGAATCAGCGCCTGCGGGCCGTCCGGAGCCTGCATCCTGTCCAGCATTTCCCGAATCAGCCGAGGGGTCACCAGCGGGCGCACCCCGTCGTGGATGGAGACCACGGCGCCGTCGGGCACCTTTTCCAGGGCGTTGCGCACCGAATGGAAGCGGGTCATCCCGCCGAAAGCTATGGTCTGTGCGAAGGAGACGGCGTGTTTCAGGCAGAGCTCCTTCCAGCGCTCCAGCTCCCTTTCAGGCAGCACTATAACCACCTTTGCATCAGGCTCTGCGGCCAGGAAGCGCTCGACGGAGCGCTGGAGAATGGGAATCCCGCCGAGATAAAGGAACTGCTTGGGCGTGCTGGAACCCATCCTGGTGCCGCTTCCTCCGGCCACGAAAACTGCGTAAACAGGTCTGGACATTTTGATGCTAATAATCTATGGCAAAAGTAGTGGATTTTCTTGGAATTTTGCTTAATTTTGTCCGAATATCCGATTTTGTACAAAATTATGCCATTTTCATTCCTAAACCAAGAATTGGCCATCGACCTCGGGACTGCCAACACCGTCATCTACCAGAACGGTCAGATAGTGCTGGACGAGCCGAGTATCGTCGCCATTGATAATAAAACCGGCAAATGCATCGCCATTGGCCAGAAGGCCAAGCTGATGCACGAGCGCAACAATCCCGGCATCCGCACGATACGTCCTCTTCGCGACGGTGTGATCGCCGACTTCAACGCCGCGGAAATGATGATACGCGGTTTCATCAAGCAGGTCAACAACAAGCACCGCAGCCTCTTCACCCCTAACCTCAAGGTCGTGGTGGGCATCCCTTCCGGCTCCACGGAAGTCGAAATCAGGGCCGTGCGTGACTCCACCGAGCACGCCGGAGGCCGCGACGTGTACCTGATATTCGAGCCTATGGCGTCCGCCCTCGGCATCGGGCTGGAGGTGGAGAAGCCTATAGGCAATATGGTCGTTGACATAGGCGGCGGCACCACCGAAATTGCCGTCATCTCCCTCGGCGGCCTCGTGGTCCAGGAGAGTATCCGTACCGCCGGCGATGTGTTTACGACCGACATCCAGCAGTACCTGCGCCAGCAGCACAATATCCGCGTCGGTGAAATCACCGCCGAGAAGATCAAGATTGCCGTGGGCGCCGTGATTCCCGACCTGGAAGACGGTGAGCCTGAGCCGTTTATCGTACGCGGCCCCAACCTGATGACGGCCCACCCGGTGGAAGCCACCATCACCCACCAGGAAATCGCCCACTGCCTTGACAAGTCAATTGCCAAGATTGAGACTTCCATCCTCCACGTGCTTGAAAACACTCCTCCCGAGCTGTACTCGGACATCGTGGACAACGGTATCTTCCTCTCCGGCGGCGGCGCACAGCTGCGCGGTCTTGCCAAGCGCCTGACAGACAAGGTCAACATCCAGTTCCACGTGTGCGACGACCCTCTGCACGCCGTCGCCCGCGGTACCTGCGAAGCTCTGAAGAATACCGACCGCTATTCATTCCTGATGCGGTAAATGGCAAGGGGCGGGAAGTTCTACGGAGGGCTCCTGACCGTGGCGGTCTTCATTTTGCTGGAGTTCGCCTCGGTCTCGCTCCTCCGGCGCTCCTCTACCCTGCAGAATATTTGGATCAACCGGCTGAGCCACAATGTGATGGCCTACACCTGGGGCGGACTGAGCCAGGTGCAGAGCTATTTCTCCCTGCGCGAGCAGAATGAAATCCTCGCCGGGCGCAACTACGAGCTTTTCAAGGAGCTGCAGCGCTACAAGGAGATGGAAAAGTCGGTGCAGGCCCTTGCCAAGCTGGACTCCGGCTCTTTTCAGCCCCGCTTCAACTACATACCCGCGGAGGTGACTGCTATGGGCACGAACTCCCGCCACAACTATATCATCCTTGACAAAGGCAGTGACGACGGAGTGAAGCCGCAGAGCGCCATCATCACGCCCAACGGCGTGGTCGGAATGATTTATTCGGTGGACCGGCGTTACTCTTACGGACTGACTTTGCTCAACGATAAAGTCAGCGTCAGCGCCCGCGTGGGCCGCGAAGGTATGGTCGCGCCCCTTTGCTGGGACGGCAGCGGCACTGACCACGCCGTGCTGAAGAACATTCCGCTGCACCTTGACGTGCCCGTGGGCGACACGGTGCTGACCAGCGGCATCTCGGCCATATATCCGGCCGATATTCCCGTGGGCGTGACTGAGGGCGTGCGCCTTGTGGACGGGGCCGTGGGCGTGGTGGACGTGAAGCTTTTCGTGGACTTCGCCGCGCTGCGCTATGTGATTATCGCCGAGAACCCCGACCGCGCGTTCATACAGAAAATGGAGGAATGAAGAACTACCGTTTCATATTGGTGTACGTGATTCTGCTGGCCGTCCAGGTGCTCCTGGTCAGCTATTTCTCCCTTGCGCGCTACGTGCTGATTTCGGTGCTTCCGGCTCTGATCCTGATGCTGCCGCTGAAGACCGGCAAGGTGTGGACGATGCTGATAGGCTTTGGCCTGGGTTTCGTGGTGGACTTCTTCTCCAACGGGATGCTGGGCATCACTTCGCTCGCGCTGGTGCCGGTGGCTTTTGCGCGCGACACTGTGGTCGGAATGGTGTTCAGCGACGAACTGAGCTCGCGCGGCGACGAAATATCCGTGTCGCGTTTCGGTGTTCCGAAAGTGGCTCTCGCCTCGCTGCTGCTGTGCTCGCTCTATTTTACGGTGTTCATCTGGGCCGATTCCGCCGGCACGGTGCCTTTCTGGAGCTGCGCCCTGCGCTTCGTGCTGTCGGTGCTGGTGAGCACGCCCCTCTCCGTCGTGGTGTCCAATCTGTTGAGGCCCAGGTAGCGTATGGACCGCAACAACCGTTCGACCAAACTGCTCATCGGGCTCGGGGTAGTGCTGCTGGTGCTCCTCGGGAAGCTGTTCTATGTGCAGATAGTCAACGAAAGCTACAAGACCGACGCCGACAACAACTCGATGACGCGGGAGATGGTTTATCCGCCCCGCGGAGTTATCTACGACCGCAACGGTAAACTGCTGGTAGGAAACAAGATATGCTATGAAATCCTGGTCACGCCGCGCGAGGTTGCGGCCTTCGACACGCTTGCTCTCGCGGAGGCCCTGGACACGACCGCGGACTTTATCCGGGAGCGTATGGCCTACTACCACAAGTACCGTTCGCGCATAGGCTGGCAAACGCTGACGTTCCTTAAGATGGTGCCGGCCCAGACCTACCTGCGCTTTGCCGAAGAGCAGTTTCTCTATCCCGGGTTCAAGGCCCAGGTGCGTACGCTGCGGGAGTATCCTTTCAACGCCGGCGGCAACCTGCTCGGCTACATTTCCGAAGTGAGTCCCGAGTTCCTGCAGGACCATCCCGACTACCGCAGCGGCGACTACTACGGGCGCAC
>OCVV011342175.1_pt1 | contig 12284 bp, 5 predicted proteins | sample 1539721 | NCBI WGS metagenome assembly OCVV01 (sample SAMN02144230, study PRJEB22623) | gut metagenome | biome: sheep rumen | host: Ovis aries | place: New Zealand | reverse complement strand
GCTGAAAAGGCTTATGGCGGAGAAAAAACAGCCCGAAAAGTGTATGAAAGCGTGGGAGCGTATCTGGGTCAGGCCCTTGGAAAAGCCATCAGTGATTTGGATATTGACACTGTATTGATAGGCGGGCAAATCGCCCAGTCCTTCTCGCTGATGCAGGATGCCATGCAGCACCAGTTGGAAGGCATCCGCCTGGTGAGTGCCCCGTTTGGAGCCGTCTTCGAAGGCTTATCTTCCCTGTTAAAAACCAAATAACCCATACTTATATGACCTTATTGAAGAAAACATGTTCCATGCTGACAGCTCTGGTATTGTTTCTGCTCCCTTTCTGGGACGCTGGAGCGCAGAGCCGCAGCGTTAAGGGCCTTGTCCTGGACGAGACGGATGCACCGGTTGCCGGTGCCTTTGTCACCGTCAAGGGTGAAACCCGCGGCGTCATGACTGACGGGGCCGGCCGATTCGAGATCAGCGTCAAAAACAGTGACGTGCTCATCGTCAGCTTTCTGGGCTATGAGGATGAACCGGTTACCGTGGGGACGCAAACTGACCTTCTGATTAAACTGGTCCCCCAGGCCAATCAGTTGGAGGAAGTGGTAATGGTAGCGTACGGCGCTCAAAAGAAAGCATCCGTCATTGGCTCCATCACAACGGTTGATGCCGAGGTCCTGAAAGCACCTATTGGCCAACTTTCCACGGGCCTGGCCGGAAAATTGGCGGGCGTAGTAGCCGTCCAGCATACCGGCGAACCGGGTTCCAGTGCTGAGTTCTGGATTCGCGGCGTCAATACCTTCGGTGCCAATTCCTATCCGCTCATCCTGGTGGATGGCGTAGAGCGCTCCATGGATCTGGTGGATACGGAAGATATCGCGTCCTTCTCCATCCTGAAGGATGCTACCGCTACAGCCCTTTATGGTGTCCGCGGTGCAAACGGCATCGTTCTCATCACCACCAAGCGCGGCTCGGAGTCCAAGCCTAAGGTGAGTGTGAAACTGGAATCGGGCATCACCTCTCCCACCCAGTTGCCGCGCATGGCATCGGCCGAGCAGTTCATTGATTACCTGAACACCATGCAGCCGGGTATGATTGACGACTACAGCCGCTCCATGTACCTGGCTTCGGACGAGGTTCGTTCCCAGCTTGTCAATGACGCCGAAGGAGCCCTTCCTATCCGGTACAGCGATCTTTACCCTAATGTGGACTGGATGAGCCAGCTGTTCAAGAACGTGGCCATGAACCACAAGGTCAATATTGCCGTAGTGGGCGGTACCAAGAACGTGCGTTATTATGCCGGCGGCTCCTACTACTTTGAAGACGGTATCTTCAACGTAGCCCAGAATGACCGCTATAATGCCCAGATGAATTACCGGAGATTCAACTTCCGCACCAATGTGGACATCAACATCACCAAGTCCACCGTGCTGGGCATGGACCTGAGCACCCAGTTCACCAGGAAGAATAAACCGGGCAGTGATATCAGCGAAATATACAATTACGCCCTTCAGATTTCGCCTATCGGCTTCCCCGTGGTGTTCAGTGACGGAACGCTCTCCAACCCGGAGAATGGCCGTAACCCGTACAACCTCATCAACAATATGGGCTATGCGGTTGCTTCCACCCAGAATGCACAGACCACCGTCTCCCTTACCCAGGATTTCTCCGACTTTCTGCTGGAAGGCCTCACGGCCAAACTGCAGGTTTCCTGGGATGCCAAGAGCAACACCTCCTACACCAACATCATTCTGCCCCGTATCTATTTCCTGCGTTATAATGACGAAATCAAGGATTATGAATACGCATTGCAGGGAAACAGCGGAACGGGTTATATCAATACATCCAGCTCCGGCGTTACCGGCCAGACTATCTTGAACGTAGAGGCCTCTGTCAATTACGAGCACAGTTTCTTTAGCGCCCATCGCGTGAGCGGCATGTTCCTGTGGTATCTGCGGGAGCGTACCAACATCAACCCCAGCAGTTACTGGTATACCTTCCCGTACAAGAGCCTGGGTATCGCCGGCCGTGCCACCTACAGTTTCAGAGACCGTTATTTCGCCGAGTTCAACTTCGGTTACAACGGCTCCGAAAACTTCTCTCCGGGTCACCGCTTCGGTTTCTTCCCTTCCGGAGCTGTCGGCTGGATCGTCTCCAATGAAAAGTTCTGGGATCCCATCAAGACCTGGGTGAGCCTTTTCAAAATCAAGGCCTCCATCGGTAAAGTGGGTAACGACCAGATCGGCGGCAACCGCCGCTTCGGATACAACACCACTATGGATACCAGCGGTATCGCCGGTTTCAACTGGGGCCTCACCGGCCCCGTGGGAACCAGCGGTGTCACCACGGGCGATATCGGCAACCCCGGCATCGTGTGGGAAGAAGCCCTCAAGCGCAACGCCGGCGTTGAAATCAATTTCTGGCAGGACCACATCAAGTTACAGTTTGACTACTTCAACGATTACCGCAGCGGTATCTTCATCGAACGCCAGAGTCTGCCCAGCGCCGTGGGTATGCGCAAGACGCAGTACACCAATATCGGCGAAATGCAGAACGCCGGCTTCGACCTTAGCGCCCAGTTCGACTACACTTTCCCGAACGGTCTTAACCTGAGCGCCCGCGGCAACTATACCTTCAACCGCAACAAGCGCGTGTACGACGACAAGCCGTCCCAGATATGGCCCTACCAGAATACTGCCGGCTTCGCCAACGGGCAGCAGCGCGGCCTCATAGCGGAAGGCCTGTTCATGAGCCAGGAGGAAATTGACACCTGGCCCACCCAGACCTTCGGTGCCGTGGCGCCCGGTGACATCAAGTATCGCGACATCAACGGCGACGGCCAGGTGGATGCCTACGACGTAGTAGCCATCGGCTACACCTCCATCCCCGAGATCAACTACGGTTTCGGCCTCTCCGTAAGCTGGAAAGGCATTGACGCCAGCGTTTTCTTCAGCGGCATGGCCCACGTGACGCGCATCATCGGCGGCTACAACCTCTACGGCGGCGTCGCCTCCAACGTGAAGGTCCAGGGTCAGATTTTCGCCGATGTGGCCGAAAAGAGCTGGTCTCACACGCACACCGCCGACGCGGAATACCCCCGCTTTTCAACGGAAACGCCGGCCAACAACCTGCGCGCCTCCACCTACTGGCAGAAGGACATGAGCTTCCTGCGCCTGAAGAACGCCGAGCTGGGTTATACCTTCCCCAAGAAATGGACCAAGAAGATAGGCATCTCCACCGCCCGCATCTACCTGCAGGGTGTGAATCTCATCACATTCTCGGCCTTCAAGCTCTGGGATCCGGAACTGGAATCCACCTACGGCAATGTGTATCCGCTCACCCGCAACGTGAGCCTGGGTCTGAACTTGAACTTTTAAAGGAAACGCCTTATGAAACATACCATCAGATTATCCTTCATCGCCGTGCTGGCAGCTGCCTGCACCGCCGTTTCCTGTGACTCCTATTTTGACATCAACACCAAGGACCAGGCCACGCTGGAAGACATCATGGGCCGCTCTACGGCCGTTCGCCAGTATCTGGCCCACCTGTATTCCTATATTCCGCAGGATGAAAACCTGCGCAGCAACGAGGGCGGCACCAGCCTGCGGTCCGACGAAGCGCTGCACGGAAAGTCCCAGTGGGAGACCAACTGGTACAAGGTACGTCGTGGGGAATACTCCAGCGCCAGCGCCACGGGTGTGGGCAGCGGCAACTACTGGAAGAAGTTTTACGAGGCCATCAATGAGTGCACCACGTTCATCGACAACCTGCACTATGACAAGGAAGACTCCGAAAAACTCGTGGCCTGCATGGAAGGTGAAGCCCGTTTCCTGCGTGCCTACTACTATTTCTGTCTCTTCCGCCATTATGGCCCTGTTTTCCTCTGGATGGATGCCGACGGCAATCCAGTAGCAAGTGACCAGGGTATCAATGGAAAGGATATCGACCGTCATACGGTAGATCAGAATGTGGCGTTTATCGAGAAAGAACTGGACCGGGCCATCGCCCTGCTCCCGGCCAACGTCTCCGACGTGATGGCAGCTTCCTCCAACATGGGCCGTGCCACGAAAGGCGCCGCAATGGCCCTCAAGGCCCGCCTGTTGCTGTATGCCGCTTCTCCCCTTTATAACGGGCAGAATGGCTCTTCCCTGTATGCCGGCTTCACCAACAGCCGTGGAGAACAGCTATTCCCTTCTTATGACCCTTCAAAATGGGACAAAGCTGCCCAGGCGGCCAAGGACATCATTGACCTGAACCAGTACAGCCTCACGCAGAAAGGCGCTCCTTTAACAAATATCCAGGATGCGGCCGATTCCTACCAGAACGTCTGGTTCGAGAACTGGGGCACCAATCCGGAGATTATCTGGGGATGGTGGTACCGCCAGTGGGGAGAGGACTACCTGGGCACCGTAGGATCCGAGCTGGCCTTCTCCTTCCCTTCCGGCGGCAAGCTTTGCCGCAACGGCTTCTCCCTCATCACCCCTTCCCTCAAGCTGGTGGACGCCTACCCTATGGCCGAAACGGGTCGCTATCCTGTGGTAGGATACGCGGAGACCAACGGCATGCTGGATCTGTCCCGTCCTTTGGTGGACGACGCATCTGGTTATAAAGCCACGGGATGGAACAACGCTTATCAGCAGCTGGTAGACGTGGATCCCTCCTGGGCCAAGCCCTTCAAAGCGCATAACAGCACAGTTGGCCGCGACGCCCGCTTCTACTCCAACTTTGTGCCAAACGGTTTCTGGTGGCCCTGTGAACGTCCCATGGACGGCAGCCCCCTCCGTTTCACCTGCTTTAGCAACACGGAATGCACCTCGCCTTACTCAGCCACCGAAGGCTGCAACCGCGTGGGTTACACCTGGCGCCGTCTGTACAAGGCCGGCAACCAGCTCAAGGAGAATACGGACTATAGCAGTATCCGCTATGTCTTCCCCGCCTTCCGCCTGGCCGAGGTTTACCTTTCCTATGCCGAAGCCTGTAATGAGAAAACGACCCGAGACGTCGACGAGGCCATTCTGTACATAGACAAGGTACGCGCGCGCAGCGGTCTGAAGGGGCTGAAGGAAGCCTACCCGGAGATTGACTTCTCCGGCGCCGGCGGCACCATCGGCGGTGTTACCCGCAGCGGACAGGAGTGGCTGCGCTGGATGATCCGTCAGGAAAAGATGTGCGAGTTTGCCTTCGAAGGAAGTCAGCGCCACTATGATGCCATGCGTACCATGATTGCCCTGAAGGAGTACAATGTGGAAAACTGGACGCTTCATCTTACCGCTGATAATTATGAGGATTCCTGGACGCGCGTAAGTGATGACTATATCGGTGGCCGCTCCGTCTTCCAGAACCGCGACTATCTCTTCCCCTTCGGCAGCGCACAGCTGGCCGAAATGACCAATTTCACCCAGAACCCCGGTTGGTAAACCGACAAAGTTGAAAGGATTATGAAAAAGACGATCATATGGCTTGCAGCCGTGTTATTGCTGACCGGATGCATCAGGGATGAAAGGGACAACTTCATGGTTCCCGACAGTTTTGGCATCAATGCAGATGACTTGCTGCAGGAAACCTCCGTTCATACCGGAAACTATGTGCTGGGAATCAGTAAAAGCGGGAAAGGACAGGCTTCCGGCAAAGTGAGCATCAGCCTGGCCGAAACGGCGCTTCCCGATTATAATGAGGCACATGAAACCGATTTCAAGGCCGTGCTGCCTTCCCTTGTCAGTTTTGACCAGGAAATGCTGGACTTTGCCGTGGAAGATGTAACCCGGACCTTTACCATCAGTTGGGACCCTGAACTTATGGCCCAATTCATTGCCGAAGACACCCGTTACGTCATTCCCCTTCGTATCCAGTCCCAGGATTTGACAGTGAATGAGGGCCGGGAGCTGGTTTTGCTCCACCTGAATCGCTCCGGCGTATCCGTTCCCCAAACCAACGTGTCACGCGTGGTGGAGGCCAAGGACGTGGAACCGGGACCGGGCGGAGAACAGCCGGAACTGCAGGAAACCCTGATTCTGGATGTCAATCTGAAGCCTAATGTGAAGTATTTGGGCCTTAGTTTCCCTGTTTGCGTAGACAACAGCCTCATCGACAGTTATAACCAGGCCCATCAGACCTCCTATGTGCCGGCTCCAGATGGTCTTGTCACCCTGCTGGATAACGATGCAGTCATCGAAGAAGGTGCCTTAGGAGGAAACTTCCGTGTCCTGCTGGATAAAAGCGTCCTCATGAAAGATGGGAAGCTGGGGGAATTCCCCGACTACCTGATTCCCGTACGCCTGCAAAGAGAGAAACTGACAGCCTCTCTGAATGGGGAAGATTTTGACCTGAAGGGACTCTCCTACGGCAACCTGGTTACCTATATCAGCTTCAGTTATTACGCACCGCCGCCCGGACTGTCGGTTATCCGCATGTGGGGCAAGTATTCTACGGAAACCGCTTCCTGGAGCGATTATCTTGGCGATTTCACCGCAGGAGCAGACCGTAATGTGGCCTTGGACGACAATTACATTTATATTGCCGAAACCAACACTAGCAAGAACCTCTGGGCCATCAGCCTGCAGGATCCCGGCATCTACAAGAGACTGCCCGTAGGAACCGTGGCCGATGAGGGTATCTTCTACCTGAGCTGCCCGCGCATCATCCCCAACACCAGCGCCGATATCAATGGCGGTAAGGATGTCCTTGCCGTATCCAACATGAATGCCGGCGACCCCAAACTGTATGTGTACGCCGACGGCATTGACGCCGATCCCAGAGTGATCAAAATGAGCACATGGGCCAGCCGCCGACTGGGCGACACCTTCACGTTCTGGGGCAGTATGCAGGGCGGTATTCTCTTCTTCAAGGACTTCAGTTCCCCCGACGGAACGGTGTCTTTCAAACTGAACGGACTGAGTGCCATGTGGCTGGTGGGCCGTATCGTCGCCCCCGCTGCTGCCGGCGCAGGTGCCTACTTCCCCTTCCCCGACAATATCAACCAGGGCGTGAGCAGTGTCCGTGGCGGAGAAACCGCCTGGCTTACCACCGCTTCCAAGGATCTGTATACCCTGGAGGGCGTCGACAAGGAACCTACCCTGGCCGAACTGTCCGGCTACTTTGCCGACACGGCTTTCCGTTTCTTTGAGTTTGACGGCAAGCGTTATATCGCTTACACCCGCCAGGTGAGCCCGTCCGACGGACGTCTTTTCATCCTGGAAGGCGAAGCCGGGCAAAGCTGGTCCGGCATGCTGGAAGAGCGCAATGTCATTTACCAGGCGGCCATCCAGAATGACACCGATGAGGAAGGCCTGGATGATACGCCATCCCCGAAGGCCTCGGGTAACAGTGGCATGGATTTGGATGTGCGGATTGCCGGAAATGAAGTGTACATCGCCGTCGTTAAACAGAATGTCGGACTGTCTCTCTTCCGAATGAGCGTCAATTAATTGATGCGGACAAGATCTTTCATACCGTTTATTCTCCTTCTCCTGGCATCCTGTCAGGGGAAGGAGAACACGGAGGAGGCCGTACATCCGTCCATCCGGATCACGGAAGAATATGTCAATGCTTTCCAGGCAGCTTTTACGGTCAACAGCGTTAACTCCGTAGCAGTGAAATATGGAGTGGGAACCAGCGCCGATGAGGCCGGAGCAATACCGCATTCCCTGGAGACCGGAGGTTCCGGTCCCAGGCAGTTTACCCTCACATTAAACGACCTTGAGCCCCTTACAGAATATGTCCTTTGTGCCCGCGGCATCGGCCCCAGTGGGGAAGAAGGTCCGCTGCAGACGCTGACGTTTGCCACCGTCAAGGGACCTGATGGCCTGTACGCCTGGGAAAAAGCGCGCAGCAAGGCGCCTTCCTTTGCCGACCTTTCGCTGGTTACTATGGGCTGGCACAATGCCAATCCCCCGGCATGGACGGCCGAACGGTTCGCTTCCCACGTGAGCTATGAAGGAGATTGGCTCTTTGACGCGTTCCTTTGCATCGACGGCTATAACGGACGGCGGGGGCAATCTTATAGCCTGGCCAACGGGCGGCAATCGGCCGACAAAGAGGCCTGGGAAGACCTTCTGGATGCCTGGCTGGCCGATGACGGCGCACTCCGGCAACTGGATGCCGCCATTGCCGCTGCCGGAACCCCTCCCCGGCCCCGCTATGTAGTGATGAGCCTGCCGGACCCCGTGATGTTACAGTATTTCAGTGACAAGGGCTCCTCTACCACTTACTGGGGCTCCCTGAATGGCAAGGTACTGGATTTTACACAACCGCAGGACCAGGAAGCCGCTTACCGCTGGTATATGGACCGCTGCCGGGAACGCTTCTATATGCTGCACCTGCAGCACGTGGAACTGGCCGGATTCTACATCCTGAGTGAGGAACTGCACCTGGCTCCCGCTTTCTATGAGGCGGCCGGGCTGGGATATGGCAGTTCCGATACCTGGAACAGCGAATACAAGCATTGGGAAGAGCTGGTCCCCTGGGTGGCTTCATATGCCCACGCCTGCAACGAAGGGCTGTGGTGGATCCCCTATCATCTGGCTCCGGGACACCGTGTCTGGCGTCAGCTGGGCTTTGACGGCGTGTTCATGCAGCCCAATTATTACTGGGACCACGACAACATATCCCATCCGCTCATCGACACCAAACAGGCCCTCAAGCAATACAGGATGGGTATTGAACTGGAATTCGAGTACTCCCTGGTAGCATCCGTGATGGCCGACGGCCGCTCAGGTCCCGATGGAAACGGAGCCCCTACCTTCTACGCTAAAGATGTTCCCCTTCTGCGCTCCCGCGTCCGGGAGTATATGGATACCTACAAGGATACCGGTCTGTACGGAGTACTCCCTCTGGCTGTTTACTCCGGTACCGATGCCTGGCACCAGCTGGCCACGTCCTCAGATCCGGAAGACCAGGCCATGTTCCGGGAAATTTGTACCTTTATCATTGATTCGCCTTTGAAAAAATGAAGAAACTCTGCCTTATAGCCTCCCTGCTATTCGCCATTAGTTGTCAGACAGCCATCCCCTCCCCAGAACCCCGACAGTTCCAGGATATCAGCCTGGTTGGCTATTGGCACCGGGAGCCGCAACAGTGGGACGCCGACCGTTTTGCCCCCCACGTGAGCTGGCAGGCACCCGACGGCAGCGAACACTGGCTGTTCGAAGGCTTCCTCTTCCTGGAAGGGGCGGCGCAGGGAAAGACATTTGTCTTAGGTCCCGGTAAAAGTGCCGGGAAAAACGATTGGCAGCACCAACTGGACCTCTGGCTGGGAAAAGACGGGGGTGTGGCACAATTGGATAAAGCCTGCCAGGAAGTTGCCGCCCGCATCGGGGCTCCTGCGAGGAAACGCGGGGTCATCATCGGTCTTCCGGACGCCATCATGTTTGAAACGTTCATGGACAAAACCTCTTCCACCACTTACTGGGGCGACGGGCTGGACTTTTCCAAGGTGCAAGACCGGCTAAAGGCGCTGTACTGGTACATGGACAGTGCAAGGGAAATGTTCAAAGCCCTGGATACGCAGCATCTGGAGCTCTCCGGCTTTTATATCACCTCCGAAGAGATTTACCTGCCCTACGATATAGATGTAAATTGCCAGTACAAGAACTGGGAGGAAATTGCTCCGGCCCTGGCCGCCCATTGCCATGCCGCTGGACAGGGTCTGTACTGGATTCCCTATCACATGGGGCCCGGTTATAAGTACTGGAAGGAACTGGGAATCGACCAGGCCTGGATGCAGCCCAACTGGTATTGGGACCTCAAACAGGAAGGACGCCATCCTTTTGACAAAACGCTGGCAGCCATCCGGGAATACGGCATGGGTATGGAACTGGAGTTGGAGTATTCCTGTGTGGCCGCGCAGATGGCAGACGGACGCAAAGGCCCCGACGGGGACGGGAAACTCATTTTCGATGCAACCGATGTCCCGGCATTGCAGGACCGCGTACGCCATTATATGAAGGAATACAAGGATGCCGGACTGTATGGTAATGGGGCCGTTGCCCTCTATTCCGGTTCCAATGCCATAACGCAGCTGGCCACTTCTACACTTCCGCAGGACCATGCGCTGTACAACGATATCTGCCGTTTTGTGCTGGGTAACCGTGGGGAACTGCCTACTAAGACAGAGGTGGAAATCGATTCCGAAGGCCGCCTTCAGAAACTGGCTTTTGAAGGACGCAACTATGCCGGCGGCCAGGCCCTCTGGCGCCTTTACTACAACACAAAGGAGCAAAAAGAAATAGAAATTTCGGGCGCAAACGAGACTCCTGTTGTGAGGACTGCGGCCGACACCGTATTCCTGGACTATGACAATGTGGGCGGAAAAGCCTTTGCCCTGCATTTGAAGATCTGGACCGAAGGGGCGATGGTTCGCTTTGGCGCTTCGCTGGAGAATCATGAGCCCAACACCATTATCCGGGAATTGCAGTATCCCCTTATCGGCCACATGCAAATTCCTCTGGAGTACCGGCTGCTTACCACGCACACAGGCGGGCAGATCTTTGACAATCCTGTCTGGAAGATTTCCAACGTGGACGTGCGGCCCCTATATATGACTCCGGCCCAGAAATTCCGTCAGTACGACCTTCAGTACCCCCGCAACGCTGCCTCCAATTGCTTTGCTTTCGTTGGAGAAGAAGATGGGCTATATTTTGGCTCACACGACACATCTCTGCAGCAAACCTGGCACGGACTGCGAACGTATCCGGACCATGGTACCATTGGCCATACAACCACCGATTTCAAGCACCTGGAAGCCGGTTTTTACCGCTATCCCAACGCCATGTGCGGAGACAGCTGGAGCAATGACGCATCCGTTGTAGTCCCTTATCAAGGCGACTGGACGGCCACTTCCCGCATTTACCGCACCTGGGCCGACACGTGGTGGCACCATGCCCCCGTTCCGGATTGGGTGCAGGACATGACCGGCTGGCAGCGCATCATCTTCAAGCATCAGTACGGGGAGTATCTTCGCAAATACACGGACCTTCCCGGCCGCATTGCCTCCGTGGGAGAATCTGTGGGCTGTAACGCCGTGCTGGCCTTTGGATGGTGGAAGGAAGGCATGGACAACGGTTATCCCAATTATACGGTGGATGACAGCCAGGGTGGAGACGCCGCCTGGAAGGCCGCCATTGCCGATTACCGTGCCAAGGGAAACCGCCTGCTGCTCTACTACAACGGTCGCCTGATTGATGTAGAGAGTGACTTCTACAAAAACGGCGGTGGCTCCAAGGTGGCCAACAAGGACAACACCGGCCGTGAATTCACGGAGCATTACAAATTCACCGGTGAGGGAACCACACTGGGGTATTATGACAGCCGCACCTTTGTGATTGCCGATATGAGCAAGCGCCTGTGGCGGGACCAGCTTGTGGCCTGGGCCGACAGGGCCATGGATTATGGGGCCGATGCTGTCTTTTATGACCAGCTGGGGGTGGCCGAAGAATTCCCCAACTGGGACCTTTCCCGCGAATATCCCGTTCAGGACATCTTCACAGGCCGGTATAAAGCCGACGCCCTGAAGGAAATCCGGGATCATATCAAGGCGAAGAATCCGGAATTCGCACTGGGAACGGAGTGGCTGAGCGACTGTACCAGCCAGTTCTGCGACTTTGTACACATTGTGGAATTCACCGCCCTGCCGGAGAGTTTCCCGGAGTGGTTCCGCTACACCTTCCCGGAGGTGGTTTGGAGCGACCGCTGCGTGCGTGACGACAACGACGTTCCCCGTCGCGTGAACAACACCCTCCTGAAAGGCCTGCGTAACGACATTGAAGTATTCCGCTGCCGTGGCCTCATTGACGAAACGCCTGTGTATCAGGCGCATCTGGCCAAAATCAACGCCCTGCGTCATCAGTATCCGGAGCTTCTTCTGGAAGGCCGGTACACCGCAACCGACGGCTTCACCTGCAACAATTCCAGCCTCACAGCCCGCAGCTTCTGCGCAGGCAACCGCATGGCCGTGGTGGTAACCAACACGGGTGAAAAACGGCAGAAGGGAAAGATTGAAGCACCCGGTTACCGCTATGTGGAGGGACGGGATCTGGATGGGAATGCCATCGGCTCTCCCGCCATCAACCTGGGACAGAATGAATTAAACGTACTTATCTATGAAAAATAGCATCCTGCTTGTTCTCCTTCCCCTGCTTCTTGGCTGCACCCAGGCCAAACAGCCCGCGACCGCCATGCTGGCAGCGCCCACGGATGTTGCAGCACAGGTCATTTCGGCTACCGAAGCCATCCTGAACTGGACAGACAACGCCGACGGCGAGGAAGGCTATTATGTGTTTGCCAATGCGGTCCAGCCTTTCGCC
>OCVV012867132.1_pt1 | contig 12286 bp, 8 predicted proteins | sample 1539721 | NCBI WGS metagenome assembly OCVV01 (sample SAMN02144230, study PRJEB22623) | gut metagenome | biome: sheep rumen | host: Ovis aries | place: New Zealand | reverse complement strand
TACAATGCACAATGCACCTAAAGGTGCAACGAATAAAAACGAATGCTGAGTGTAGCCATTCGATTTCATTCGTAGCCGCTTGCGGCATTAACGTGAGTTCGATGTAAGAATTACGCCTTCGGCGTATCATTAAAACTTCTCTTATACCGAACTGACGTTAATAATTAACAATTTTTTCCACACCTTCGGGGGAGGCTCTTTCACACCTTCTGAGGAGGCCCTTCCACGCCGTCTGAGGAGGCTCTTTCACACCTTCTGATGAGTCTCTTCCACAGAGTCACAAGGGGCAGTGGAAGAGAGTCTTGTGACTCTGTGGAGGAGAGTCACAAGAGGTAACGACAAAGCCCTTATGGAAACTGTTTATGCTCTGGCTACGGATAGCCGTTCTATTCGTAGTCAGCGTAGAGGAAGTCGTTGTAGGGGTATTTCTGCACGTGCATCTCACGCACCCGTTTGTAGAGCAGGCTCTTGAACTCGTCGATGTTCTGCCGTTTTGCCGCCGAGATGAAGAAGCAGTTCTCGTTGAGTTTGGCCATCCAGGTGCGCATGAGTTCGTCGAGGGGGATGTTCTCTTTGGTGCGCGGTGTCAGGTCGTCTGCCTCTTTCTCCACCCAGGTGTAGGCATCAATCTTGTTGAAGAGAATCATCTGGGGCTTATCGGCACAACCGAGGTCGCCGAGTGTCTTATCGACCACCTGAATCTGCTCTTCAAAGTCGGGATGGCTGATATCGACCACATGGAGCAAGAGGTCGGCCTCACGCACCTCGTCCAGTGTGCTCTTGAAGGACTCGACCAGGTCGGTGGGCAGTTTGCGGATGAATCCGACGGTGTCGGACAGGAGGAAGGGGAGGTTTTCTATGATGACCTTGCGCACCGTTGTGTCGAGGGTGGCAAAGAGTTTGTTTTCGGCAAAGATGTCGCTCTTGGAGAGGAGGTTCATCAGCGTCGATTTCCCCACGTTCGTATAGCCCACCAGGGCCACACGGATGAGCCTTCCACGGTTTTTCCGCTGGGTGGTCTTCTGCTGGTCTATCTCCACAAGGCGCTGCTTGAGCAGGGAGATACGGTGACGGATGATGCGTTGGTCCATCTCCAACTGTGTTTCGCCGGGGCCACGGAGTCCGACGCTGCCGCCTCGCTGCCGTTCCAGGTGAGTCCAGAGGCGGGTGAGTCGGGGCAGCATGTAGCGATACTGCGCCAGTTCCACCTGCGTCTTGGCCGCTGCTGTCTGGGCGCGCATGGCGAAGATGTCGAGAATCAGGCTCGTCCTGTCCAGTATCTTCACCTGCAGCACTTTTTCTATATTTCTGATTTGCTTGGCCGACAGTTCATCGTCGAAGATGACCATGCCCACGGGGTCTTCTTCATCCTCTTTCCGTTTCAGATAGTCGGCTATCTCGTCCAACTTTCCGCTGCCTATATAAGTGACGCTGCTCGGGCCGTTCACCTTCTGCGTGAACCGCTTGACCACTTTCGCGCCTGCCGTTTCGGCCAGAAACTCCAGTTCGTTCAGATACTCTGTTGTCTTCCGCTCGTTCTGCTGAGGCGTGACGAGACCCACGATGACCGCCGTCTCCACTTTCGCCTCCGTAATTACAAACTCTTTCATTTTCTATGATTTTGGCTACAAAGGTAGGGTTTTCAAGTGAAAAGTGAAGAGTGAAAAGTGAAAAATCTAAGTTACCAACTATGCAGAGAGCCTTCCATCAGTAAAAGTAACTTGGATTTTTCACTTTTCACTCTTCACTTTTCACTTCCACATGAGATTTTTCACCTTTCACTCTTCACTTTTCGCTGAAACTCCGTACCTTTGCACCACTTTTCGCACTCAGTTCCGAAATAATGAGAGTACTCATCATCAACACATCTGAACGGATAGGCGGTGCCGCCATAGCAGCCAACCGCCTGATGGAAGCCTTGAAAAAGAATGGAATCAAGGCCCAAATGTTAGTGCGCGACAAGCAGACCGACCACCTCACGGTCGTGCCAGTGGGACACAACTGGACACAGCCCCTCAAGTTCGTGTGGGAACGGCTCGTCATCTTTCTCACCAACAGGCTCAACCGCAAGACGCTTTTCCATGTCGATATTGCCAACACTGGCACTGATGTGACACGGTGCCACGAGTTTGCCGAGGCCGACATCATCCATCTGCATTGGGTGAACCAAGGATTTCTCTCCTTGTCCGACCTCAACAAGATATTCCATTCGGGCAAGCCCGTGGTCATCACGATGCACGACCAATGGTATTTCACGGGCGTGTGTCACCACTCCGACGACTGCACGAAATACCGCGAGCAGTGCCACCACTGCCCCAAGATGAACGGAGGCTCCATCGCCGACATGGCCCGGCAGGTTTTTCTCAAGAAGCAACGCATCTACCAAGATGCCCCCATCACGTTTGTGGGATGCAGCCGATGGATTGCCGATTTGGCACGTACCTCCCTGCTCACTCGGGGACACACGGTCACCAGCATCCCCAACCCCATCAACACCGACATTTTCCGCCCCTGCGACCGCCAGCAAGCGCGCCAAGAGTTCACGCTGCCACCCGACAAGCACTTGCTGCTGTTCAGTTGCCAGCGCATCACCGACGAACGCAAGGGATTCCACTATCTGGTCGAAGCCATCAACCTTATCCACCGACAGAACCCCGACATCGCTAGACAAATAGGCATCGTCGTGGTGGGTGGTGAGGCAGAAAAAGTCCGGTCGATATTCAACGCCGACATTTTCCCCATCAACTACGTGAGCGACCCCCAGAAGATGATACAACTCTACAATGCCGTCGATATGTTTGTCACCCCCTCCCTGCAAGAAAACCTGCCCAACACCATCATGGAGTCGATGTCGTGCGGCACCCCTTGCGTGGGATTCAACGTGGGCGGCATCCCCGAGATGATAGACCACCTGCAGAACGGCTATGTGGCCCGCTACAAGGATGCCCAAGACCTGGCCGATGGCATCATCTGGACACTCCGCGCCGACCACGACACCCTCAGCCGCCTATCACGCAACAAGGTAATCACCACCTACAGCGAAAACGCTGTGGCAAGAGAATACATAAAAATCTATAAAGACTAGAAGGGCTAGATTGGCTAGAAAGGCTAGAAGGGCTAGAGAAACTGGAAAGGCTGGAAAATAGAAAAAAACTGACATGAAGTTCACGCTCATCACTGTCACCTACAATGCTGAGGCCACCATCGAGCGCACCCTGCAAAGCGTGGCTCAGCAGACCCACCCCCACGTGGAGCACCTCGTCATCGACGGGGCTTCCACCGACCGCACCGTGGAGATAGCCCGTCGCTACCCCCACGTCACCGTGATGAGCGAACCCGACCACGGCCTCTACGATGCCATGAACAAGGGCCTCCGCCTCGCCACCGGCGACTACCTCTGCTTCCTCAATGCCGGCGACACCCTCCACAGCAAGGACACGCTGGCCCACATAGCGGCTGCCACAGCCATCGCAGCCACCACCTCCACAGTCCCCTCCTCCACCTCCACAGCCGCCACCACTCCCTCCCCCAGCGGTCGTGTGTGCTGCGACTCAGTCGCAGCAGCCCCAACCGCCCAAGCAGGCGACTCCCACATCGCCGTCCTCTATGGCGACACCCACATCGTTGACAACGAAGGCAACTTCCTCCGTCCTCGCCGTCTCACCCCTCCCGAGCACCTCACCTGGCGCTCCTTCCGCGAGGGCATGCTCGTCTGCCACCAGGCATTCTACGTCAACCGCCTCATAGCCCTCACCTACGACCTCACCTACCGTTTCTCCGCCGACTTCGACTGGTGCATCCGCTGCATGAAACTGGGCGAAGAACGTGGCATGACCAACCTCTACATAAAAGAGCCTCTCGCCGACTACCTCGCCGAAGGCATGACCACCGCCAACCACCAAGCATCCCTCAAGGAACGCTTCAACATCATGGCGAAACACTACGGACTCATCCCCACCATTCTCCAACACATTTGGTTTATATTCAGAGCATTGATTAAAAGGTAAAAAGATTAAGGATATGAAGAAAATTCGACCCTCCAAGCCCGAGTTGTTCTACACACTCAAGAACTACAACAAGCAGAAGTTCACCGCCGACCTCATGGCCGGCATCATCGTCGGCATCGTCGCCCTGCCCCTCGCCATCGCCTTTGGCATCGCCTCAGGCGTGTCGCCCGAGAAAGGCATCCTCACTGCCATCATCGCCGGTTTCGCCATCAGTGCCTTCGGTGGCAGCCGTGTACAGATAGGCGGCCCCACCGGTGCCTTCATCGTCATCATCTACGGCATCATCCAGCAGTACGGCCTCACCGGACTCGCCATCGCCACCGTCATGGCCGGCCTCTTCCTCATCCTGCTCGGAGTGCTGCGCCTCGGCACCATCATCCGCTACATCCCCTACCCCATCATCGTAGGTTTCACCAGCGGTATTGCCCTCACCATCTTCTCCACCCAGGTGAAAGACCTCCTCGGCCTCCACATCGAAGGCCCTGTGCCAGCCGACTTCATCGAGAAATGGATTTGCTACATCCAGAACTTCTCCACCGTCGATCTCGCCACCGCCATCGTCGGCATCCTTTCCGTGGTCATCATCGCCTGCACACCCCTCCTGAGCAAGAAGATACCCGGCTCGCTCGTGGCCATCATCGTCATGACCGTGGCAGGCATCATCATGACCAACTACTTCGGCATCCACATCGACACCATCGGCGACCGCTTCGACATCAACCCCTCCATGCCCGAAGCCACCGTGCCCTCCCTCACGTGGGACAACATCAAGGGACTCCTCTCCCCTGCCATCACCATCGCCGTGCTCGGTGCCATCGAGAGCCTCCTCTCCGCCACCGTGGCCGATGGTATCATTGGCCACAAGCACAACTCCAACCAAGAACTTATCGGCCAGGGCATAGCCAACGTGCTCTCGCCCATCTTCGGCGGCATACCCGCCACAGGCGCCATAGCCCGCACCATGACCAACATCAACAACGGAGGCCGCACCCCCATCGCCGGCATCATCCATGCCGTCGTCCTCCTCCTCATCTACTTCTTCCTCATGCCCTACGCCAAGTACATCCCCATGGCCTGCCTGGCCGGTGTGCTGGTGGTGGTGAGTTACAACATGAGCGGCTGGCGCACCATCCGCGAACTCATGCACAACCCCAAGAGCGACATCTTCGTGCTCTGGCTCACCTTCGGCCTCACCGTCATCTTCGACCTCACCATCGCCATCGAAGTGGGCCTCATGCTGGCCTGCCTGCTCTGCATGCGCCGCATGGCCGAAACCACCCAAGTCAGTGTACTGACCGACGACGATGACATCGACCCCACCGCCGAGACCGACCTGGCCGAGAACCCCAACATCGAGCATCTCACCATCCCCGAGCATGTGGAAGTGTATGAAATCAACGGCCCCTACTTCTTCGGCATCGCCAACAAGTTTGAGGAAGTGATGGTGCGCATGAAAGAACGTCCCATGGTGCGCATCATCCGCATGCGCAAAGTACCCTTCATCGACTCCACCGGCATGCACAACCTGCAGAGCCTCATCGGCATGTCGAAGAAAGAAGGCATCCAGGTCATCCTCTCCGGCGTGAACGACTACGTACACGGCATCCTCACCAAGAACGGCTTCAACGAACTCATCGGCGAGGACAACATCTGCCCCAACATCAACGTAGCACTCGAAAAAGCAAAGACATTCATCTGATGGCAACCAATCATCCGTGTTCCCTCGCCATCGTGGGCGGCGGTGCGGCAGGCTTCTTCCTGGCCATCAGCGCCAAGGAACTGATGCCCGAACTGGAAGTCACCATCCTGGAGCAGCAACAGAAGGTGCTGGCCAAGGTGGAGATTTCGGGCGGCGGGCGATGCAACTGCACCAACACCTTTGCCCATGTGGCCGACCTGCGGCAAGTCTATCCGCGTGGAGCCACCCTGCTCAAGCGACTCTTCAAGCAGTTTGGCCCGGCCGATGCCTACCGATGGTTCGAGGCACACGGTGTCCCCCTCACCGTGCAGGACGACCAGTGCGTCTTTCCCGCCGCACAAGACAGCCATGCCATCATCGACTGCTTCCTCCGCGAGACACGCCGACACGGCATCCGCATCCAGTTGGGTACCAAGATAGAACACCCTGAAGACCTGCTGCCAGAGTTCGACTTCGTAGCCGTCACCACAGGCGGCAACCCCCACCGGGAAGGCTGTGTGCCCAGTCTCTTCACCTTCACCATCCACGATGCCGCCCTCACCGCCCTGCAAGGCATCGTGGTGGACCATTCCGTCGTCCACATTCCCTCCACCCATTTCCGCACCGAAGGCCCCCTGCTCATCACCCACTGGGGCATGAGCGGTCCCGCCATCCTCAAACTCTCCAGTCATGCCGCGCGCCACTTGGCCGAACAGCACTACCAGTCGCCCCTGCTCGTCAACTGGACAGGCGAGGGCAACACCGAGGAGGTGAGACAGCACATTATATATATTATAAAGGAAAACAGCCCGAAACTCATCGACAACCTTCACCCCTACGGCCTACAAGCCCGCCTGTGGACCTACCTGCTGGGCAAGGCCGAACTGCAAGGGCGACGATGTGGAGAACTGGGCAAACGCGGCATCAACCGACTGGTGGAGACACTCACCAACGATGCCTACCAGATAGCAGGCCGCAGTCCCTACCGTGACGAGTTCGTCACCTGTGGCGGCATTCCGCTCGACAGCGTCGATAAGACCACCCTCGAATCAAAAACCACCCCACACCTCTTCTATGCCGGCGAAGTGCTCGACATAGACGGTGTGACTGGTGGCTTCAACTTTCAGGCCGCCTGGACCACGGCATACGCAGTGGCAAAGGGGATAGAGAAAGCCCTTTTGTGACAAGCAAGACAAAAGGTTATTTGTCTCCATAATGGCCATAGGCAGAGAGGACATCCACATGTACTTCAGATTCAAAGATTTCATAAATCATCCTGTGTTTCTTTGTTATCTGTCTCGACCACTGACCCGCACGATCACCTCGCAATGGTTCAGGATGACCCGTACCAGTTTGGGGATGTTCTTCCAGTTCTTTCAGAAAACGAAGGAATTTATCAAACGCCTTAGGTTCATGACGCTCAAGCCTATCAGCATCTTCAAGTGCCTGAGCAGAAAGGACGACAATATAACTCATCTTCCTATACGTTTACGGAAATCCTTGAAACTCTCTCCTGGCAACATTGCATAACCTTCACCACGCCTGATTTGCTCACGCGCCTTGTCCACTTTAGCGAAAAACTCATGTTCCGTCATCAAAGTAGGATCTTGCCGCTTTGCCGCCAATTTTTTAGCATATTTAAGCAACTTGAGCATTAACGTTTCGTCATCGGCAATCATACCCATTGTATTAAACAATTCAGCATTCAGTTGTAAAGTAGTCATATTCTTCTTTTTCTGTAATTCCGCTGCAAATATACAACATTTTTCTTTCCAATGCAAGAGTTGGAATCACCTTCCTCACTTTATTCCTTGAAAATCAGAGCAGAAAAAAGGCGGACACCCCGGTGAGGGGATGTCCACCTTTGCGTTGATGTTATGTCAGTACAGGAGAGGGCTTACTTGATAGCCTGACCTGCCACGTTGTACTTCTGGCCGTTCTTGTAGATGACGATGCGACCATTCTCAAACACCTTGCGGTTCTTCAGACTTGCAGGCTGAACGTTGATAGCGTCGATGGCAACAGGATCATCAGAAACAGCCTTCGTGCTTTCTGTGCCGAAGTAAGTCAGTTTCCAGTTATCCCAGATGGCCCATGTATCAACAGAAGTGTTCTTTGCACCGATAGTCACGTCACCAGCCTCACTGAGTGAGAAGACAACACGCACCACATAGTTCTTTTCATCAGCAAGAGGATCGCCAGTTTCAGCATCGACCTCCTCGAAGCATACACCTGCGGTGGTCATGTTATTCGGAGTGTAGAGCGTAGCACTAGTCTTTTTGCTGGTCAGTTCTGTACAACTTGCACTAATGTTGTCATTCGTTTCACGAGCACCTTCCGAAATCATGCGGAATGGCTCAGAGAAGCCCTTGTCAGCCGTCTGTACATAGACGAATGCAGTCTGCTTTTCAGCCTTCTTGCCTTCTTCGAAAGCATCAAGGTCAGCCTGTGCATCAGTAGAAGGAACACGGTTGAAACAGTTCAACGACAGTTCATAAGTACCTGCAGGCAAGTTAGGCAACAACTGATAGTGGTCAAATGCACCCTGATAGTATTCAACCATATCCTTGCGGTTGAAATTGTCATGGCTCTTCACGCTGCCAGACCAACCATCGCTATTGAACTCTTCATAAGATGGGTTCGTGATGAGAGCCGTGCAGTCAACAGGGGCTTCATCAGTTGCAGTAGCCATCGCTTCCTTAACAGGAGCACTCTCCACATCCTTCAGAGCCGCCTTCAGTTCCTCGGTCATGGCTTTCACCTCTTCTGTGAGAGCCTTCAAGGCTGCCGTATTCAGTTCATCTACAGCGTCTTCAAAAGTCTTAGGCTGCACCACATCTGCATATTTATTATATGCATCTGTATCTGCGCCGCCTTCAATATTGCCAAGGTCTATAGCCACATTGTCCATATCCCCTACAACAGAAGTCAGAGCCGCCAAAGCGTCCTTGTTGGCCTGTGCGTCATTGAGAGCGTCAAGAACAGTATTCAAGGCAGCCCACAGTGCATCTTTTTCATCAGGAGTATTTTCACTCACTTCAGTATAAGTTTTCTCACAAGCATCGCGGCAAGCCCCTGTGATAACAGTTTCTTCATTATCAAGGCAATCTCTCAGTTCTTGAAGTTTTACTTCCAGCACAGAATTCACAGCCTCAGGATTCTTGCCCATATAAGTGAGTTTGAAACCAGAGAAAATGAACCATTCTATTGCCTCTCCATGCGTTGTAATGCCTACTTCCATGTCTTCGCCATCATTTACCAAGCCATAAGTGCTGACACGATAACGACCAGCCTTGAAGGCTGTAGAAGCACCTATCATACAGTTGGGAACGTATCCACCAGAAGTTGCGTCATACTTTTCAGGAAGGGTGTATTCACCTTCGGGAAGATTAATAACACCTGTGTACTTATAGTCAAAACCAGTTCTCCATGTGTCATTAGGCCAGAATGTACCACCTTTCGCTTCTGTCAGATAGCAATTTGTGCCATCTATTGCTTCTGATTCAGGAAGAATGTCTGAAAGGATGTGAGGAACACGACTCTCAAACTTATTCATACGAAGCCAACAGTTAATGGGTTCCTCTCCAGTATAAGATCCGTTACCAGCAGGACGAACAAATGCTTGCGTTTCAATCTTATAAAGACCAGCGGGAGCACCCTTCACCACTTGGTAGAAATCAACAACCTTACCGAAAGGACCTTCGCAGCACATCAGTTCATTCAGACCGCCCAGTGCAGCAGAACCCGTCCATCCGTTCGTATTATAGGTACCCTGCTTATAAGTTCCGTCCTCTTGCAGCACAGCCGTAGAACTTCCGAAATCGGGATTGGTCAACAACCCAGTCATATCGGCACCTTCGACAGCACTCTTGCTAAGTGCCTCCTGCCAAAGTTCATCCACCTTTTTGATATATTCATCAACTTCAGCCTTCGACTGGAAAGGATACTTCTCAGCCTTCGTTGCCACAGTACTTGTAATCAATCCCACAGATGGAGTTGGGTAGCCATCCACCTCATCTTCGTTGTAGATGAATTCACCGAATGCATTAAGTTCATCACCTGCCATACCATTGTCAGTTGCCTCATTATAGGCACTCTGCCAATTACCCACTTTCACATTGAAGTTTGCATGTGCTGTCACGTTCTCGTTGAGTGCCGTCTGGGCAGCGTCAGCAGCAGCGGCGGCAGCCAGGATTCCCTCTTTTGTAGTTGCTGCGTTAAAGTCATCAACAGCCTTGTTGTAGGCATCAATCACAGCAGGATTAGCAGCATACTCCTCTGCATCCACCTTCTCGAAAGTGTAAGCAGCCTTGTAGAGTTTGAGAGCATTGGCCTCCACATCTTTGTTGCCATAATAAAGGAGAGAGGTCTTCTTGAAGGCCATCCAGTTGAAAGTGGCATCCTTGATGTCGAAGCCGAAATCAATGTCTCCACCCTCTTTCACAATGGCTATAATAGTGAAGTAGTTTTTGTTCCAAAGCACACACTTATTGCCCGACTTGTACATCTCGACCTGTTCATCGAGCGTGACGGTATTGTCGCCAAAATAGAGCGTTGCACCCGTCAAGGCTGTTGCCGTGCCTGCTTCATTGTAGAGACGCACGTCAACCGTGAACTTGTAGAGACCGGGAGCCGCACCTTTCAGCACTTGATGAATCTTGGCATCGGCAAGTTTGCCGCCAGAACCAATCCAGTATTCGCAGAAAGGAGTCGTCATGTCAGTACCGTCACCACCGTTGTTAGCCTCAGTTGACCAAGTATTGGTGTGCCACGTACCTGTACCATCAAATGTCCAAGGACCCACATCGGAGCCATCACCAATTACAGGAGTGTAATCGTAAGGATCATCGAATGATGCAATGGAAGAGAAGTAGTTGTTGACGATGACCGTCACTTCAGATTCAGCAGCGTTCAGTGCCTCTGTCGTAGCGTCGATATTGTTATATACACTTTCAGGGCTTGAGAAGTCAAGTTCTGGGTATTTTTCTTTGGCTGCATCAAGTGCTTTCTTCAACGAAAGTACCGCAGTTAATTTGGTCTGAGCTGCTTGCAGTTCCTCTTTAGTGGAAGAGGTATTCTTGTAAACAGCCTCGATGACACTATAGTTGTAAGTTGGATTCTCCACCTTAGCATTTTCTATAGCAGCATTCAGCGACTGAGCAGCCATATACAGTTCTACCTGTGGCACAAGAGCTTCTCGCTCTTCAGGTGTGACGAACACCCACTCGTCCCAAAAATCGCCGTCAAAGGATGCAGCCTCAAAATCCTCGTTGTTCTCAGTGTAGGTGTACTTAGCATCAGGATTGTAGAAGTAAGTACGGGTATTTCCCTTCTTGCCTTCATAAATCTCTGCCACACCCAGAAAGGTTTCACCTATTGCCCAGTTCGCAAACTTGTAGGTGCCGTTCTCTTGCTTTTTAACAACCCACATGTCTGTGCCTGGATAACTGTCGTTGCCAACAGCATTGCCCGCATCTACCCACTGGGCATCAAAAGCATTAGCTGAAACGTAGAGCCACGTCCCTTTCACAGATGGGTAGCAGCCAAAGTTCCAAGTACCCGAAGGCACGGTTTTCTCATCATCCTCATAGAGTTTAATCATGCGGATGGGATCACCTGTCGCATTGATGGAAGCGCGAGTGGTCCAATCGTTGCCTCCTGCAAAGAAGCCAACAGCTCCCTTATTGTAGAGATATTGCTCTGCCGAGCCGCTATCGTCCATGTCAACAGTGCTTGATGGCACGGGCTTAACCCACTGAGCAGATGCAACTGAACTCACAACAAGTGAAGCAAGAAAAAGTAAACTTTTCTTCATAATGAGTTAGTAATTAAAGATTAGTTAAACAATTAGTGTTCGTATTTTATAATTAGTCGTTATTCTGTGGCCGTCAATTTGCTCACATCTATAGTATATTTTGCGAACTCATGAACGATGCCTTGCGAAAAAATGTTCATGCTGCCTTTCGCTTTTGTTGTAGTGGTCTATGGTGAGACCAACCCTCAGAAGCAATATCATTGCCCCCAATAAGCAAATGCAGTTATGACTCCCGAATATACATACATAGGCCTTTGTTTTTACGAGTTTTACTGCGGTGTCGTCCCTTCATTTCTTCGCGGTCTCGCAGTTTTCGGGGGCAAAGATACGGAGTTCAAAAGAAACAAACAAGAATTTTTGATGAAAAAAAAGTGAAAAAGTAAAAAAAACAAAATGATGATTCGCCAACGTAACACAACTGTTCATTTCAACACGAATGACACAAATGGTCTCGAACTATGCAGCCTGAAGTTATTACACAAACGTGAGTTCGATGTGAGAGAAGTTTTAATGATACGCCTTCGGCGGACGAAGAAAAAACAAATAAAAAACCGATGAAAACAAATAAAAACCATTTCTTCGTCCACAACATCTTTGCCATTACAACCAAGAAGAACCTGTTTTTATCTGTTTTTACTTGTTTTTTTCTGTTTTTTCTTCGTCCGCCGAAGGCGTAATTCTTACACCGAACTCACGTATTTTTACAACGGATTGCACGGATTATACGGATTTTTCGTCGCAAGAGGCGACGATGGCCGGATGCAGAACAATCCGAATGGCAGGAGC
>OCVV011177317.1_pt1 | contig 12286 bp, 8 predicted proteins | sample 1539721 | NCBI WGS metagenome assembly OCVV01 (sample SAMN02144230, study PRJEB22623) | gut metagenome | biome: sheep rumen | host: Ovis aries | place: New Zealand | reverse complement strand
TACTTCTACCTATTTGATTATTTTTCCTATGTATATTATTATCCAATAACTTTCATACCCTTTCAAATTTTATCATTTTAAATTATATCATATATATTCAATCTGTACACAAAAAATTAAAATAAAATTGACAATTTACTTTTATATGATAAAATAATTGTAACAAAAATAATTCACAGGAGGTAACAACCATGGAATTCAATAAATGCCCTCAATGCGGAAGTTTCTTTGCATATTCGGGAAAAATATGCCCAAACTGTGCAACAAAAGACACAGAAAAAATTCAAAAACTAGACAACTACTTGCAAAACTATGTAATCCCAGACACAATTGAAGAATTATCATCAAACACAGGAATACCTACAAGTGATTTAACTAGATATATAAATGGAAACAAAAAATACAGCAATTTATTTTAAATTGCTGTTTTTTTTAGGATTGTTTACTAATATGTAGAGTAGTCAAAAATTAAATCACCAACTTATTAAACTTCAAACGAATATAACTCTCAAGCTTATCCATAAATTCCTTTGCATCAATTTCTTTTTTAGCCACCATATCTAATCCCTTTTCCCAACTAGCAGTTAGTTTCGGATTAAGCATATCCGGCATAGAACCTGCCACAACATCAAAAATAACTTCTCCCTTTTCTGTCGGAGTAATTATTTGAGTTTTAGAATTAATCTTAATATACTGTATTCGTTCAAGTTTTTTCATAATTTCAGCTCTTGTAGCACTAGTTCCAATTCCAGCACCTTTAATTTGTTCCCTTAATTCCTCATCTTCTATAAGTTTTCCCGCATTTTCCATAGCTAAAATTATAGAACCAGAATTATATCTTGTTGGTGGACTTGTTTCCGCATCTTTTGTTTCAAAATTAACTATTCCAATTTCTTGCCCTTTTTTCAACTTTTTCAATAATTCTTCTGTAATTTCGTTATCTTTTTTACCAGATTCTTTTGCTTTTTCTTCTGAATCATCGGAATTGTTATCCACATCTTTTCCACTATTTTGCTTAGATTTAGCTATTTCTAAATATCCCATTTTTGTACAAACCTTGCTAGTTGCAGAAAATTCTTCATTTTCAATATTAATAGTAATAGATAATTTATTAAATTCAGCCGCTGGATAAAAAATACATAAAAACCTTTTTACAATCAATTTATAAATATCCTTTTGTAATTGGTTCAAACTTCCATAGTTTTCATACCCTTGACCAGTTGGAATAATAGCATAGTGATCTGTAATTTTGCTATCATTTACATACTTCGATTTAACAATATTGGTTGAATATTTTTCATCAACCATTTTCTTAATATACCCTTGAACTTCCTCATCTTGAAACCCTTTAGCAATTCCATTTAAATTCTTTGAAATTACTTTAGCAACAGCAGTTGATAACACCCTTGCATCAGTTCTTGGATACGTAACTAATTTCTTTTCATATAATGTTTGAATTACATCTAAAGTTTCATCAGGCTTAATTTTAAATCTCTTTGTACACTCATTTTGAATTTCGGCCAAATTAAATAACAATGGAGCATTTTCTTTTTGCTTAGTTTTTTTAACTTCACTAACAACTGCTTTTTTATCTTTCAAAGAACCTATAAATTCTCGTGCATCTTCAACTTTTTTAAATCCTGTTTCGTTATATAATTTATGAGAATTAAACATTTTAGAATTTTCAGTAACTTTCCATTCAGCCTTTAAAGCTCCCTGCTCATCGCCAAACTCTCCAACAATTTTATAATAAGTTGTTTTAACAAAATTTTTAATTTCTCTTTCCCTTGAAACAATCATACCTAAAACGCAGGTCATAACACGTCCAACAGAAATAGAAATTCTATCTTCATTTAGCTTAGTGGCAGCCCTTCTTCCAAAAATAATTGTTAGCAACCTAGAAAAATTAATACCAATCAAATAATCTTCTTTAGCCCTCAAGTATGCTGAATCTGATAAACTATTATATTCATCTAAATCTTTAGCTTCTGCAATTCCTCTTTTAATTTCCTCTTCAGTTTGAGAATCAATCCAAACCCTTTTTCTATTTTTTCCTGTAACACCAGCCATCTGTTCAACTAATCTGTATATATATTCTCCCTCTCGCCCAGAGTCAGTTGCAACATATATTGTTTCAACATCCTCTCTAACTAACAAAGATTTTACAGTATTAAATTGTTTTTCAACAGCTGGAATAATTTCATACTTATATTCTTTTGGCATAAATGGCAAAGTATCCAAACGCCAAAACTTCAATTTTTCATCATATACTTCTGGATAAGACATTGTAATTAAATGACCCACACACCATGTAACAATCCATTTGTCGGATTCTAAATACCCATCTTTCCTTGCACCATTTATTCCTAATACTTTTGCAAATTCCATAGCAACTGAAGGCTTTTCAGTAATTAATAAACTTTTTGCCATATTCTATTCCTTCCCTTTTTCATCAATAAATTTATTTGCAATCTCAACAATTTCATTCATTCTTCTGGTTGTATCTGGATTTTTGTAATTAGCTCTATTAACCAATTTTTCAATATACCCACAATCTTTAATCTTTTTCAAACAATAATAATAATTAAAATCAAAAACATAGGCAATGTGTGAAACCATTATGTCTGCTGCAGATTGTCTTTTTTTATAATTAATTATTTTATCTTCTTTAAACTCTCTATATATTTCATCACTAATCAATTCATTAGATATATCTGATTTTTCATAAGCGTCTTCAAATTTTTCTGTTACTAAAACATAGAAAATATCAGTTTTATCAGCATCCCTTATAACTTTGCAAAACTCCAATGTTTTTCCAGTAATATCAGGATCTATTCTACCTTTATTATGATTCAAGATAGCAGTTCTAATAATATCATCATACTTTCTATCTTCAACAAATTCTTTTATTAGACCATCTTCAAATAAAACTTTTACACCCATTTCAGCATGATTAACACTTTTGGAATCTACAAAAGTATTATAAAGTCTTATCTGTTCAAATCTTCCTATATCGTGAAGTAACCCTATTAATTCTGCTAAATTTTCATCTTCCTTATTAAAATTATTCTTAATTGCGATTTCTTTACTAATATCGGCAACTCTGTAAATATGTCTTATTTTTAATGCTATTTTTCCATCGTTAGAATCATAATTTCTAACATATTCAGCAAAAACTTTTTTTGCTTTTTCAATATCAATCATTGTCCTCTTCCTCTCTTGTAACTCATACTGATTAATTTTTCTAAATTATAACACACAATTTCAATCATAACAATGGACAATTTTATAAAATTATTTTTCCCCGTCAACTTTGCCCCTTTTAGTTCCTTCAATTATTGACCTCTCGCTTCTTAAAATCTTGACTAAAATCAAAATTTATAGTATATTAATTACTGAATTATTTTAAGAAAGAATAGGTGATTTTTAATAGATGTTATGTTCAAAATGTAAGAAAAACACAGCTGTTGTTTTTGTTAATCGATTAGATGAAAACAAACAACAACAAATGGAAGGGCTATGTTATAACTGTGCAAAAGAACTAGGAATTAATCCTTTAGAAGCATTAGCTAAACAAGCTAATCTATCTCAAAATGATTTAGAAGATATGACAAGCCAATTTGAAAACATGTTTAAAGATATATCAGAAAATATGTCAGAAGATGAACTAAACGATTTAATGTCTGAAAGTGAAGATGCTATGAATGAAATGACACCTGAATCTTTAGGTTCAATATTTTCAGGATTATTTGGATTTAAAAATGGTTCAAATGATAACTCTGAAGTAGACTCAGAAGCTTCTTCAAAATCAGATAAAACTCAAAAAGTAAAAGAAAATAAAAAACAAAATAAAAAGAAAAAAGCTTTAGATACATTTGGTACAAACCTAACCGTAAAAGCAAAAAACAATCAGCTTGATATGGTTGTTGGGCGTGACAAAGAAATTCAAAGAATAGTCCAAATTTTGAATAGACGTTCAAAAAATAATCCATGTTTAATTGGTGAACCTGGTGTTGGAAAAACAGCTATAGCACAAGGTTTAGCAATTAAAATCGCAAATGGAAATGTACCAGCAAAATTACTAAATAAAGAAGTATATTTACTTGATATGACAGCAGTAATTGCTGGAACACAATTCAGAGGTCAATTTGAATCAAGAATGAAATCAATAATAGATGAATGTAAATCTTTAGGAAACATCATTCTAGTTATTGATGAAATTCACAATATAATTGGTGCTGGAGATGCAGAGCATTCTATGAATGCAGCAAATATCTTGAAACCTTCTCTATCTAATGGAGAAATTCAATTAATTGGAACAACTACTTTAAAAGAATATAGGAAATATATTGAAAAAGATTCTGCTTTAGAAAGAAGATTCCAACCAGTTAAAATCGAAGAGCCTTCTTTAGAAGATTCTATCGAAATTTTAAATGGTATAAAAAAATATTACGAGGATTATCATAAAGTAAAAATTTCGAAAGATGTTATAAGACAAACTGTTATAATGTCTGAAAAATACATTCATGATAGATTTTTACCCGATAAAGCAATTGATATTCTTGACGAAGCTTGCTCAAGAATCAATTTAAATAACAAGCAGCTATATAAATTAGAAGTATTAAAAAATGAACTAAAACAAGTTCAAGAAGAAAAAGAAGAAGCCGCATCTGCCGATTCTACAGAAGACTATCAAAAAGCTGCTGAATTAAAAACAAAAGAATGTCAATTAACAGAACAAATTGAAACTTTAAGTAAAGCAATGAAAACAGTAAGTCTTACAGTTCAAGATATCGCAAATGTAATTGAAAGTTGGACAAAAATTCCTGTCAAAAAAATTACTGAAGCAGAAACACAAAAATTATTAAACTTAGAAGGAAATCTTCATAATAGAGTAATTGGTCAAGATGAAGCCGTTGAAGCTGTTTCTAGAGCAATTCGTAGAAATCGTGCAGGACTAAAAACAACTAAACGTCCACCATCATTCATATTCGTTGGACCTACTGGTGTTGGTAAAACCGAACTTGCAAAATCGCTTGCTTACGAAATGTTTGGAAATGAAAATTCAATAATAAGAATAGATATGTCTGAATATATGGAAGGTCATTCAACATCAAAATTGATTGGATCACCTCCTGGATATGTTGGATACGATGATGCAGGACAACTTACTGAAAAAGTAAAAAGAAATCCATATTCAATAGTTTTACTAGACGAAATCGAAAAAGCTCATCCTGATGTATTTAACATATTATTACAAGTTTTAGACGAAGGAAGATTAACAGATTCACAAGGAAACACAGTTAATTTTGAAAATACAATTATAATAATGACATCAAATGCAGGTTCAACTTTAAACACAAATTCAATTGGTTTTGGTGCAAACTCAGAAGCTAAAAAATCAAAAGTTATGGACAGTTTAAAAGAAATATTTAGACCTGAATTCTTGAATAGAATAGATGAGATTGTTGTATTTGAACAATTAACAAAAGAGCAATTACTTCAAATAGTTGATTTAATGCTTAATGAAACATCTAAAGTCCTAAAAGATAAAGATATAACTATGGACGTTTCAGATGAAGCAAAAGAATTCATCTTAAACCAAGGTACTGATTTAAAATATGGAGCAAGACCTTTAAGAAGAGCTATACAAAGATATATTGAAGATGAGATATCTGATCTAATTTTAAAATCAGAATTAAAAAATGGACAAAAAGTTACAATAACATTTGACACAGAACTACATTTTAATATACAATAAAAATATGTTATTGAACAAATAATACACTCATAAAAATATTGTCGTAATACTGGCAATATTTTTATGTTGTAAATAAAATATAATAAAAATTGGAGGAATTTTTATGCTTAAACATGTACCAAATGCACTAACAATTGCACGATTTATATTAATTCCATTTATAATAATTTCATTAATAAATGAAAATTATATTTTAACATTCATTTTTTTAACACTATCTGCTTTAACAGACGTGTTAGATGGATATATAGCCAGAAAATTTGATTTGATAAGTAATTTTGGAAAACTAATTGATCCTTTAGCAGATAAAACAACTCAAATAGCTATTTTGACTACATTAGCGCTAAAGGGATTTATTCCAATTTGGATAATAGTAATAATATTTTTAAAAGAATTTGCAATGATTGCAGGAGCATCATTCTTATATGGTAAAGAATTAGTCGTTTCAAGTAGATGGTATGGAAAGTTGGCTACAGTACTATTTTATGTAGCAATTGTTTCATCACTTGCAGTAAAATACTTTAATATAACCTTTAAATTTGACATTTATTTATATTACTTAGCTGTTATATTCACAATATTCTCACTATGTATGTATTTCCATGCATTCTATGCACAAGGATATTTGAAAAGAGAAAATTTAAAAATAACTAAATAAATTCCAAACCGTCCTAATCTTAAATATGGACGGTTTTTCTTTTAAAAAATTTCATTTTTGTGTTGTATTTCAGTACTTAAAATAACTATTCAAAATCCTCCAAAAACTCATTCAAAGCCTCTCTTCCAACTACTTCTATTCCCTGCTCTAATTTTGCAAGATCATCTTCAGGTAAATATTGAACAGAAATGTCAGTTAAACCTTTAAAAATGTACTCCCCACTATCATTTTTACAACTTATGCTAATATATCCATTTGATTCCCTTAATATATAATGTTCAGAACATATTCCTTCATTTATCCTGGATAATTGAATTTCATTGCTACTGAATTTATCTATGTTCCATCCATTATAATACTCTTTAACTTTTTCTTCATCTAAATTAACTATTTCCCTTGGAGCCACTTCTTTTTTTGTAACTGTGTGACCACATCTTTTATATTTTTGAATTAAAATAACTTCAGCATTAGGAGAAACTATAACATCATTAACACCGGTTTTTACAGTTTCTTCATTATTTTCTTCAGCTAAGATTGCAGAATTATCTTGACCACTATTTTTTGAAAAGTTAATGAAAGATTTAATTATAAAACTCGATATAACCGATATTACAAACACAAAAACACATAATAATATAATTTCCCATTTTTTCATATAAATCACCTTATCCTTTGGTTCTATTATTTACTTAAACTGGAAATTTATACATTATTTGAATATTGTGAATTGCTAAGATACTAAGATTACTCTATAAATTTGGAAACTTTTATATTACACTTACTATCAATAATGACTGATATTTCGCCATATTTATCAGTTCTATAAATATGAGCTCCGCAAATTTTCAAGTCTATTTATAACCTCATCATTTGGATGACCAAATTTATTATCTTTTCCGACTCCAATTAAGGCAATTTTCGGATTAATCATATTCAGAAATTCTTGAGTAGAAGAAGTTTTTGATCCGTGATGCCCCACTTTTAGGACAATAGAGTTAAGTTTTTTATAATTATCTTTGTATTCTTTAACAAGCTGCTCTTCAGCTATTTCCTCTATATCACCTGTAAAGATCATGGAAAAATTATTATACTGCAATTTACAAACAATAGAATTATTATTTAAAATATTATCATTAATTAAGTTTTCACTTTTAGGCCAAAGAATGTCGAAATATATGTTTTTATCAATGTTTATTCTATCCCCCTTACTAACAACTAAAACATTAATCTTCCTATCTTTTATTATTTTCTGAAATTTTTGATAATTCGTGCTAGACTTACCTTGCTTCGAAATTACAACGGTTCCAACTTTTAGCTCTTTCATAACAGAAAGCAAGCCACCAACATGATCTGTATCAAAATGAGAAATAATAATATAATCTAAAGAATTAATCTTCCTATCATATAAATACGGCACTAGCACATTTTTTCCAACATCGTATGTTTCGCTTCCACCACCATCTATTAAAATTTTCTTATTAGTGTTGGTAACAATTAATGTACAATCACCTTGACCAACGTCTATAAAATATATTTTAAAATTTGAGTTAATTGGTATTGCTATCTCTGTAATACAAATAATAATTATGTATATAGCTACGAATTTTAGAATAAATTTTTTCCAATTTTTATTTTTTGTTTTTTTAGCAAAAATTAATAAAAAAGCAATAAAAATATAGTAGAAAATTATTGTGACGATACTTGGTGTAGTAATGTTAAATCTTAAAATATCAATACTAGAACATATTTCAGAAATCTTTGTAAAAATGTTAAGACTTAGTTCAAAAGGTATTGAAAAAATTTTTGAAATTCCAATAGAAAATACAGAAATAATTAGAGTAGCATATCCACAAAGAAGCATCAAACCGAGTATTGGAGCAATTAGAAAACTTGAAATTAAAAAATTAATAGAAACTGTATTATAATTATAAACAAGTATTGGCATAATAAAAAAATTAGCAGAAATTGAAACAGAAAAAATTGAAATCATACTTTTTAATAGTTTGGAAAAGATAGAATTCTTACTTCCTTCGTTAATTTTTAAAAATTTTTCTATAGATTTATTTATCTTATCATTAACTAATATAATTCCCAATGTTCCTAAAAAAGAAAGTTGAAATCCAATATTTAAAATATTGTATGGATTTAATATTAATATACTTAAACATGCAATTGCAATATTATTTATTGTATCTGCTTTTCTATAAAAAAGTTTTGAACTAATAGCCAAAACACACATTATTGCAGCTCTTATAACAGATGGTGACGAACCTGTCATCTGAACAAAAAAGAATAAAAATATAATAAGAAAAATTTTTCCTTTTCTATTATCAATTTTTTTCTGAATAACACCAACAGCAATAACAATATAATTAACATGCATTCCTGAAATTGCTAAAATATGAGAAACATTTGCATTACTGTACATTTCCCTTAGATTTTCATCAATGTAACTTGTGTAACCTAATAATAGTGCACATGCAATATCTGCCTTTTCTTTTGGCAATACCTTAAATAAATTTGATTTTAGCTTACATCTTAAATTCATTATATAAGCATTGATTTCAAAATTCGATTTGTTTTCCTGTAATCTAGCTTTATTTACATCAACGTGGCATATAACTGAAACATTTTTTGTCTTTAAATATGTTGAATAATCAAACCCTTTATAATTTCTTTGAATTTCTGGTTTAGAAAAATTTCCTATGCCAGCTATATAATCTCCGCATTTATAAAATAGATTTTGATTTTGAGCTTTCTTCATTTTCAGCAAAACTCTATAACTTTTATTAATTTGATTATCATTAACTTGCAAAATATAGTTGCAAAAATAATCATTTTCTTTTTCTACAGATACTATCTTACCTTTAAATTTTCTCTCGCCAACTATTGTATTTCTTACGTAAAGATATCTATTTTCAATATTTATAATGTTTGTATACGATATAAATATTGTAACTAAACTGAAAACAATTAATAATTTATATGATTTAATCCAATTCTTTTTATTTTGCCCATATTTATAATTTGATACAAATATGAGTGTTAGTATGACTACAACGATAAAAACAAAAAGAGCTATATTTATTCTTAAATATAGCCCCAATAAAATTCCTATTATATAACTTAAAGTAATAATCACTATTGGTCTATTTCTCATAAAGAATATCCTCCTATAATTATTACCCCAATATATAGTTTTGTTAATTTGCAAGAATTATAAAATTCTTCTTGCTCCCCAATATTTTGATTTGTTCCATCTATCAGATAAATTACCAATTACAACACCTGTTGAACTATCTGCAGCATGAACAAATTTATCATTTCCAATATATATTCCAACATGACCTACAGTTCTGCCATCATTTGAGAAAACTAGAATATCACCTGGTTGCAATGCACCTGTTACAGCTTTTCCCTGTGTTGCTTGAACTCTTGATGAGTGACTTAGTGAATATCCAAAGTGTTTATAAACGTACATAGTCAAACCTGAACAGTCAAAAGAACTTGGACCTGCAGCACCATATACATATCTACAACCTACAAATTGTTGGGCATAAGCAGCAATATCACTTCCAGAAACTCCTGAAGATGAAACTGGTTCACTGCTGCTTGATGAAGTTGATTTGCTTTCTGTAGTTTTGGTTGTTGTACTCTTAGCTGCATTAGAAGTTTCTTCTGCCTTTGCTGTATTTGCAGTTCTGTCAACAGCATTTGTTCTTGAAGTTACCTCTGTTTTTTCAGTAGCAACAAGATCATTTCTTATATATCCACTTCTGCCATTTACTTCAACTTTGTACCAACCATTCTCTTCTCCAACAACCTTAACTTCTGCATTTAATCCTAATGAATCAACAACATCAGAAGTTGTATTTGATTGACTTCTAACATTTACTGCAGTTGATTTAACATACATTGTTTTTGGTGAAGAGTACATATTTGTTTGAGTTGCTTGCTCATTTTGTGATGTTTCTTGATTATTCTCTTCATTACTATTATTTTCTTGGTTGTTTTCTTCTGTATTTTGTTCATTTGCATCCGTATTATTTTGATTATTTTCTTCTTTATTTTCTGTTTGTTCTTCAGTACTATTTTGAGAATCATCTTCATTATTTGATTGCTCAATATTTACATTTTCTGCTGATAATTTGTCAATTCTTATCCAACCACTTAAATCATTAGATTTTACATAAACCCATAATCCAGCATTAATAATTAATGTAACATTTTCATCCTTTTTTAATTCACCGATATTCTCTGATGTGATTACAGGTAAGATATTAACATTTGTATTTTCTGCCATTTTATAAGTTTTATTAGTTGTGCTATTTGATTCTTGGTTGTTTGTTTCAGAATCATTTTCTTTTATATTTTGTTGATTATTTGTTTCAGGTGTTTCGTTTACACTTGTATTTGTATTATTATTTTCATTATTATCAATATTTTTATTATCAGTTGCACTATTAGAACTTTCTGATTCGTTTATTAGAGATTTACTAACGTAACCAATAACTCCTTTTGCAGATACTTTATACCAGTCTCCCTCATCAGCTAATATTTCAACTTCGTCATTTTCAGCTAAAACATCTAAAACTTCTGCTTCAGTAGATGGTGTTTTTCTTATTCTAACACTTGATGTTGTTGACTTTCCTTTAGCTGCTAAAACAGGTAATTGAATACATAGTATCACTCCTAATAACAATGCTATTGTTATTATAAATAATCTAATTGAAATTTTTCTTTTATTCATATTTAAACTCCTTCAATTGCTTATTTCCCTAATAGTATATACTTTTTTGCAAAAAATGTCAATGTTTTCAAGCACAAAAACGTACCTAATCAAGCAACGCTTACGGAATCAAGCAATTCAAAAGTAAAAAAAACAAGAAACTACATTTGAATGTAATTTCTTGTTTATATATTAATTCAAGTTTATATTACTCAATAATATCAGCAACAACACCTGAACCTACTGTTCTACCACCTTCACGAATAGCGAATCTTAATCCTTTTTCAATAGCGATAGGTGTGATTAATTCGATAGTCATATCGATGTTATCACCTGGCATAACCATTTCTGTTCCAGCAGGTAATTCAATAACACCTGTAACGTCTGTTGTTCTAAAGTAGAATTGTGGTCTATAACCATTGAAGAATGGTGTATGACGTCCACCTTCATCTTTAGTTAGAACGTATACTTGTGATGTGAATTTTGTATGTGGATGAATTGTTCCTGGTTTAGCTAAAACTTGTCCTCTTTCGATTTCGTCTCTTTGAACACCTCTTAAAAGAACACCGATGTTATCACCAGCTTCAGCTTGGTCTAATAATTTTCTGAACATTTCAACACCTGTTACAACAGTTTTGTTTAATTCTTTTGTTAAACCAACGATTTCAACTTCGTCTTGTAGTTTAACAACACCTCTCTCTACTCTACCTGTAGCAACTGTTCCACGACCTGTGATTGTGAATACGTCTTCTACTGGCATTAAGAATGGTAAGTCTGTTGGTCTTTCTGGTGTTGGGATGTAGCTATCAACTGCAGCCATTAACTCTAATATTGGAGCATATTCTGGAGCGTTGATATCTTTTGATGTGCTTTCTAATACTGCTAATGAAGATCCTTTGATAACTGGAATGTCATCTCCTGGGAAATCATAGCTTGATAATAAGTCTCTAACTTCCATTTCAACTAATTCTAATAATTCTGGATCATCAACCATATCACATTTATTTAAGTAAACAACGATGTATTTAACACCAACTTGTCTAGCTAATAAGATGTGCTCTCTTGTTTGAGGCATTGGTCCATCAGCTGCAGAAACAACTAATATAGCACCATCCATTTGAGCAGCACCTGTGATCAT
>OCVV011347743.1_pt1 | contig 12292 bp, 15 predicted proteins | sample 1539721 | NCBI WGS metagenome assembly OCVV01 (sample SAMN02144230, study PRJEB22623) | gut metagenome | biome: sheep rumen | host: Ovis aries | place: New Zealand | reverse complement strand
CCCTTCTCCATATTGAATATATTGAAATATTCGAAGCTGGGTGTTTCGATATCATGATAACTGTAAAGATGCAGTACATGATGGATATTACGTAACAGCTGATTCCGCTGTCTGCACTCATCTCCATAGATATCCCGCACGCCCTCGGGCGTGTGCAGCAATGTCTCTTTCATATGGTTATATTTCCTTCTTACTTGTTATACCATGGCACTGAGCCATGCCACATAGATATCTATATAATAAAGCAACCGTCCAAAGGTTTCAAGTGATTCTTTTCCGGATCACAGGAAAATGTACCGTAAAAAAAACACGAACATCCGTTTGCATTTTCGAAAATACTGTGATATACTGAAGAGGACAAATACCAATCCAGATACCAGGAGGTTTTCCATGAGTCTTACAGATAAGCCGGCACTGTCCGCAAAGCAGTCCCAGATCCTTGAATATATCAAACAGTGCATCCTGTCCAAAGGATACCCGCCATCCGTACGTGAGATCTGCGAAGCAGTCGGTCTCAGCTCCACTTCTTCCGTTCATTCCCAGCTGAATACACTGGAGAAGAAGGGATATATCCGCAGGGATCCCTCAAAACCCCGTACGCTTGAGATCGTGGATGATGAGAACTTCAATCTCGCACGCCGCGAGATCGTAAATGTTCCCCTGCTCGGTCAGGTGGCAGCAGGCCAGCCCCTTCTGGCTGTGGAGAATATCGAGAATTATATCCCGCTTCTTCCGGAATACCTGCCAAAGGGTCCTTCCTTCATGCTCCGGGTCAAGGGTGACAGCATGATCAATGTCGGTATCTTCGACCGGGACCTGCTCATCGTAGAGCAGACCTCCGTTGCAAGGAACGGCGACATCGTGGTGGCCATGATCGATGATTCCGCCACCGTTAAAACCTTCTATAAGGAGATGAACCACATACGTCTCCAGCCCGAGAATGATACCATGGATCCCATCATCGTTCCCGACTGTTCCATCCTGGGCAGAGTCGTGGGCGTATTCCGCATCCTGCGTTAGGCAGGAATCAAAAGAACCCGGTACATATATTGTGCCGGGTTCCTGCTTTCGGTCATGAAAGTACCAAATCCATATAAAATGCCTGTTTTTCCTCGTTGCATGTCACAAATCTGTATCGCACCTGCGTCCCCTCATTATATCGCAGTGACATATGGGAATACGGAAAAGCTATTCTCGCAGTCAGGTCAAAGAACAGCCTGTCAGCCGTCTCGATCGTAAATTTCTTCAGATGTACATCCACTACATATTTGTTGTAGCTGATATTGATACAGTATTTTGTTACATCCTTCCGGTCTGAAAGGAACAGATCCACCTGCTGGGAAAAACGCTGATCGATCTCCAGCCGTACCTTTGCCAGATATTCATTCATTACACGAAACATAGACTTCCTCCTGACCGGATGTCAGTATATCTTCTTATCCGGTATTCTCTTATGGATCTCCTTAAATGAATCAAAATTCGAGATAAACAGCCGGACTACGGCAGGGTCAAACTGCGTACCGCTGTTCTTCACGATCTCCTCATACGCATCCTCCACGGTCCAGCCCTTTTTATAGGATCTTGCGGTGGTCAGTGCGTCGAATACATCGCACACCGAGATCATCCTGGCGATATAGGCGATCTCCTTCCCCTTCATGCCAAGATACCCTTTTCCGTCCCACCGTTCATGATGCTCCTTTGCCAGGATGGATGCGATCTGCATGATCTCTCCGGGACAGTCTTTCAGAAGCGCCTCACCGTACAGGACATGACTCTTCATGATCTGATATTCTTCCTCCGTCAGTTTGGAGGGTTTGTCCAGGATCTCTTCCGGGATCATCAGTTTACCGATATCATGCATCATGGCTCCGGCCGCCAGTTTGTCGCAGTATTCCGGATCAAAACCGGATGCATGTCCCAGCACCTTCATATACTCTGCCACTCTTCGGATATGCTCACCGGTCTCTTTGGATTTATTTTCACTGATCTCCGAGAAAGCATAGATGAGATAATTCTCATTTTCCTGCATGGTCACTGCCGTATCGATATACTTATCGATCATCAGGGAATTTCTTCCGACGATATAATATGCCACAAATGACATCACCACCTCGATCATGATCATGGGGATGATGATCTCGGCAAAGTTCCCGTCAAACGCCCTGAACAGCGGTTTCAGTGTAAGCGCCGGAAAATAGATCTGAAATATGGCGGATCCCAGGATACCGGCACTCATAAGCAGTGAAGTATACAGTACGAAGGTCCGGTTATAGTAAAGGGATGCAAGCAGCAGCGGGAACAGGATGAAGGGATATGCGATCTGATTCAGCTGCGTGATGAGGATCGTGGAGATCAGAACCGTACACCACAGGATCACGTGCTGCATATAACTCTTCCCTTCCTGCTTAAACAGACTGACCATCATGCCCGGGATCAGTGCCAGGATCACACACGCTCCGAAGCTGACTGAAATGATGGGGATATCATAATCATTGAGGATCAGAAGATATGCATAAAAAAGAAGCAGAAAATAGACAACCACACGAAGACACCGGGCAGATACCCGGTTAATGTCCGCTCTATTCCTGCTCCGCATATACTTTTTATCCATGAGTCTGACAGATGCTCCTTACTATTCTATATTGTATCATCTGAAAAGCTCAAATGCAATGAAATGTCCCAAGATCGACTTTTAGTAAGCAGTCCTGCTGACGTCGCGCCAGGTATGCTCCAGATCATAGAATTCCCGCATCTCTCTGAGGAAGATATGCACCACCAGATCGGAATAATCCAGAAGGATCCATCCTCCCTGGGAAGATCCCTCCCTGTCACGCAGGGTATGACCGGCTTTGGTCATAGCCTCTTCCACACCGTCCTGAAGCGCATCCATCTGGGAATTGCTTCCTGCACCGACGATCAGGAAATCATCACAGATGACGGAACGTTCCCCGATATGCAGACTTACGATATTCTCTCCTTTTTTATCCTGCAGTGCCTTCACTGCAACCTCAAGCATAGATTGTTTCTGCTCCATTTTCTTTTATTCTTTCTCCTTATAGAAATCATAGGTTTTCTCCGTCAGATCATCGATGGCAACACCCTTAACCTTCAGATAGTCAAGGGTATGCTTCAGGATATGACAGATGCAGAGATCCAGATCGGTCATGGCTTCCTTCCGGATCTCAGGCAGTCCCTCCAGCATCCTTCGGTTCGGCTCGATATAGTCCGCCACGAAAATGATCTTCTCCAGAAGTGTCATATCCGGACGGCCTGTCGTGTGATAGGTGATGGCCGAAAGGATACCCTCATCCGTCACTCCGTATTTCTTCCCTGCATAATAGGCCCCAAGCTTTCCGTGCAGCAGGTCCGGATTCTCCTTCTCACATTCGCTGATAGTCAGGCCGTGTTTTTTCGCCTTCTTCAGCTTATCCTCCAGCGGAAGGCATTTTGCATTATCATGCAGAAGGCCGGCGATCCTCGCTCTCTGCACATCCTCCCCGTAGACAAATGCCATACAGGCCGCGGTATATTCCACGCCGATGGAATGCACATATCGCTTCGGGGTCAGTTTCTTCTTCAGGGAGATCAGCATTTCTTCCCGTTCCATATTTCATCCTCCGGTTATCTATCTTTCCATATACAGTTGATGCTTTTTCATATAGGTTTCCACTTCTGCGGGGACCAGGCCTTCCAGACTCTCCCCGGCCGCGGCCTTCTCCCGGATCATGGTGGATGACACATCCTCCGGTTCCATCGTCAGAAGCAGGATTTTGGATCCGGGGTATTCTGCTTCATATTTCCGGATCAGTTCCATTGCGGTTTTCCTGTCCACCTCATCACGAACTGCCGCCGCAAATGTGGCAAGCCGGAACAGCTTCTTAGCTTCCCTCCACTTAGACAGATTTGCCAGGGAATCACCGCCGATCACAAAGATCAGCTCCGTGTCCGGATACTGCGCCTTCAGTTTCTCAAGCGTGATATATGTGTAGTTTTCCTCCGGAGGACACAGCAGTTCCATATCGGAGATCTTCATATGATCATATGGTGCCGTGGCAAGTGCCAGCATGGCCACCCGGTCATAGGCGGATGTGGACAGTCTTCCTGCCTTATAATACCTGAGCTGTGTGGGGATGAATACCACCTCTGAAACCCCCAGCTGCCGGTAAGCCGCTCCGGCAAGGGCAAGATGGCCGTTATGCACCGGGTCGAAGGTACCTCCCAGAAGCGCGATCTTATTTTCTTTTCTTTCCCGGGAATTCAATCTTACTCTTCTCCTGATTCTGTCTGAACAGTACGATCTTACGACCGATCACCTGTACCACTTCACTTTTTGTCCGTTCCGCCAGTGTAGCCGCCAGCTGGTTCGGATCATCCATGCAGTTCTTCAATACATTGATCTTGATCAGTTCTCTTTTGGTGATTGCTTCATTTACAGCCTCGGTAAACTCCGGCGTCAGGCTCGCTTTCCCGAGTGACAGTACCGGATCCAGCTGCATCGCAAGGCCCTTCAGATAGGCTCTTTCCTTTGTGGTCATATTCCGTCACCTCATCATTCATGATAATAATCGAATTCGTGACCGTATACTCTCACGGTCTCTCCATCCTGTATCCCCAGATCCTCCAGCTGCTTCAGGATCCCGTTCTCCTTCATAAACCGCTGGAAGAACAGGAAGCCCTTTTCGTCTTCCAGATTCGTATAGCCCAGCATCCGTTCGATCTTCGGGCCTTCCACCAGATAGACACCGTCCTCCCTGCTGCTCTTCTCAACCGTAAAGGACAGCTGCTCCTTCTCCCGGAAGGAATCCGGATCGATCTCCTGCTCGAAGACGATCTTCTCCTTCGGCAGATCCTTCAGCAGTCCGGAAACGGTATACAGGAGTTCCTTCACGCCTTCCTTCGTGGCAGCGGAAATGGGCAGTATCTTTACCATCCGGTCTTTATATGCTTCCTCAAGGAACTGCATCGTGATAGCCCGTTCCTCCTCATCCAGAAGATCCAGCTTGTTGCAGGCCAGGATCATGGGACGGGAAGCCAGTTCGGCATTGTACTTCTCCAGCTCCGCATTGATCTGCCTTACATCCTCTACGGGATCCCGGCCCTCCACACCTGCGGCATCCACCACATGGACCAGCACCCGCGTCCTCTCGATATGGCGCAGAAAGTCGAATCCGAGACCGACTCCCTCGGAAGCACCCTCGATGATACCGGGGATATCCGCCATGACGAAACCCGGCGCATCCGGAAGATCCACAACCCCGAGATTCGGAGAAAGCGTGGTAAAATGATAATCCGCGATCTTCGGTCTGGCATTTGTCGTAACGGAAAGCAATGTGGATTTTCCCGCACTCGGGAAGCCTACCAGCCCCACATCCGCGATCATCTTCAATTCCAGCGTCAGATATTTTTCAATGGCCGGCTGTCCCGGCTGGGCATATTTCGGAGCCTGCATGACGCTGGTCACATAATGCTGATTCCCTTTTCCGCCCTTTCCTCCCTTGAAAAGAACGACAGGCTCTGTCCGGTCCGCCATATCCAGGATCACCTTCCCGGTATCAAAATCACGGATCACGGTTCCGGGCGGAACCGAAAGGACCACATCCTTTCCGTTGGCACCATGGCAGTTCCTCTTACGGCCTTCTTCTCCGTCTTCGGCTTTATATTTCCGTATATTACGAAAATCCGTCAGGGTATTCAGTCCCTGGTCCACCACAAAGACCACATTTCCTCCGTCGCCACCGTCACCGCCGTCCGGACCGCCGTTCGGCACATAGAGTTCCCTGCGGAACGATACATGTCCGTCTCCGCCTTTTCCGGAACGTACAAAGATTTTTGCTCTGTCTGCAAACATAATGCTCTCCCTGGATCTGTCATAACAGCAAGCGATAAAAAAGGAGCTCTGTGTCTCCACAAAGCTCCTTCACGAATCGTCTTAAGCAACCGGATGAACAGATACCTGCTTCTTATCTCTTCCCAGTCTCTCAAACCGAACAACTCCATCTGTCAATGCGAAAAGTGTGTCGTCTCCGCCACGTCCGACATTGAGTCCCGGATGAATCTTTGTTCCACGCTGTCTGTATAAAATGTTTCCTGCTTTTACAAACTGTCCGTCTGCTCTTTTTGCTCCAAGGCGCTTGGCTTCGGAATCACGACCGTTCTTCGTAGAGCCGACACCCTTCTTATGAGCAAAGAGCTGTAAATTCATTTTCAGCACTTTACGATACCTCCTTAAAGAATATTCGAATATACTCGTCTCCGTATTCCTTATAGATCTCACAGAGCGCAACTCTGAGGGATTTCATCAGAATACAGCCTGCATCGCTTACCTGTCCGACGATCTTCGCCTTCAGGACTCCGTCTTCATTTTCAACGATCAGACGATCCGATGTCAGCGTTTCAATGGAATTTACGGTGTTGATCGCTACCGCTGAAACAGCTGCGCACAGGATATCCTCTCCCGGGTTCGCATACTCTGCGTGTCCCGTGATGGAGAATCCGAAATAGGTATTTCCATGCAGATAAAATCTTGCCTTGATCATAGCTTACCTCATACGTGGTAGACCGCTTCGATCATTTCCGATCCGTCAATTAAGCATTGATGGAATCGATCTTGACTTCTGTGTACGGCTGTCTGTGACCGTTCTTCTTATGATATCCGCTCTTCCGCTTATATCTGTAAACAACGACCTTTTTCGCCTTATCTGTCTTAACTACGGTTGCCTTAACAGCAGCATTCTTTACGGCATCGCCAAAGAGAAGCTCTGTATCATTCTGTACTGCGATCACATCATCAAATGTGATCTCTGCACCGTCTTCTGCGCCAAGCTTTTCAACCCGGATGATATCTCCCTCAGCTACCTTGTACTGCTTTCCACCTGTTGCAATGATTGCGTACATTCGGTTAACCTCCTATCATTAAAACTCGCCAATTACGGTGGTCCGTCTCCGGACACTTGCGGTGCACATCCAAACGGACGCACTCCTACCCCACTGAGCGGCATACTCAGATAATATAACATCGGAGCTGTTGTATGTCAAGCATACAATTTCACGAATTTACGTCATTTTTTCACGTCATTTCTGCCGCTTCTGCCAATCTCAGCTGTTCTTCCAGGGGCGGAAGTTTCTTCTCCCTCGTCATTTCGACGATCCCGAGCCTGGTGATATCCACGACTCTCGTATGACAGGGATCGTTTTTCGTCAGTCTCCGAAGCTCGGCAAGGAGCCGGTTCCGGCTCTCCTCCTTCTTCATACTGATAAAATCGATCATGATCATTCCCGAGATATTTCTGAGCCGCAGCAGTCTTGCGATCTCGGCAGCAGCTTCCAGATTCTGATCAAGGGCTCCCTGTTCATGCCCTTTCTCCCGGATATTCTTACCCGAATTCACATCGATCACGGTCATCGCTTCTGTCGGCTCCACATAGAGATACCCCCCGCTCTTTAAAAATACCTTTTTTGCAAGTCCCTTTTCCAAGAGGACCGGGATGTTGAAGATCACAAGGGGGCTGCCGTAACCGTTTGCGATCCTGTGAAGCTGATATCCTGCCGTCTCTTCCTCCGCCACTTCCCGGTCCCAGGGAAGGTCTGTATGAACCGTAATGCTGTCATAGAGTCCCTGTCGGACCAGCGCCTCCGTATATTCCTCCGGAGTCCCGGCTGCGCGATAAACCCATTTATGTTCCGGTGTGGTCTCGGAACCGCGGATCATCTCATCTAATTTACATAATAATTTTATGGTAACTTCTCGAATGTATGGATCCTCTGCATTCCCGGCGGCCGTACGGAGGATCACACCATAACCGTTCCTTTCAGGGATCTCTTCGATCAGTTTCTTCAGTTCCTCCTGTCGTTCGGGAGACTTCAGTTTCTTTGAGATACCGATCTGCCCGGTACGGTTTACGATGACCACATCCCCTGCCAGAGAAAGATGCGCTGTCGCCGAAGCCTGTTTCTTCTTCTGTGCCTCCGACTCGATCTGCACCAGCAGAGTATCCCCTACGGAAATGCCGTCCCCGCCCGTATCCTTGCGTTTCCGAAGACGGATATGATACCCCTGATTCTCCTTCAGTCTGTAAAAAAGAGGCATACCCTCCGGTCCCATAAGAAATGCGGCATCCAAAGAGGGAAGGATCTTCTCCACCGTGGCGGTACAGATGCTTCCCACTGTTTCATTCTCCAAAAAAAGACGGGCTTCCGTCAAGTTTGAATCCTCAAACAGGAAACCCGTCTTTGTACCACTGTATGTTGCAACAACTACATCCGCTTTCACTCTCATCACCTATTTGTCAGAATGTTGTTTCATTCATACATATGAACAGTCATCACTTCATAAAGAAGATCTTTCCGCAGTTATTACAGAAATACGGTGTACCATCTTCCATCTTCACACCTGTCAACTGTTCTGATGTTGCAGGGCTTACATCTCTGGACTCACAGGATGGGCATTCACGGATCCCGCTGTTGTTCTTCTTAAAAATATCAAACAGCCCCATTTCATCACCTCCTTAAATAGGCATAGTTTCTATCTTGATTATAGATAATTTTGCCAAAAAAATCAATGTGAATTAGCAAATTTTTATAATAACACCTCTATTCAAAGGGACGTGCAACCCCATAGATCGATGTGTGCGGATAGCTGCTGAGACTATATCTGTCGGTAACCGCAGGCGGCCAGGACTCGATCACCCGGTTGTTCCCAAGATAGATGGCCACATGAATGATCACATTTGTTCCGGGCTTGTTATAAAATACCAGATCCCCTCTCTTCATGTCTCTTATGGATACGTGCCGCATCTTCACATATTTGAACAGGGTTCTTGAGTCATATTCATTCTCCGGGAGTGCGTGGTGCTTGGGAGTAGCCGGTGCAGGATCGAAGCCTGCAGCATACAGGCACTGCATGACCAGACCGCTGCAGTCGGCATAACGTCCGGGTTCCTGGGATTTGCAGATGGAATAGGTCGTGCCGGCATTTTTATACTCATACGCTCTTTTGATCATGGCCTCGATGCGCTCCTCCGGTGTATTTAACTGACCGGCGTACATGGGACTGATATAGTAACCGGGCATGGAAACCAGAGCTTCCGCCTTGGTACTGTCCTTATCCAGGACTCCGTCACTGTCAAAGTGATAGCTGTGACCTTCCTTTACCAGCCAGCCGTCCTTTGCATAACCTCCATTTTCGTACGTATAATATTTCTTATCTTTGCTTTCTATGAAACCGGTCTTCTGGGCTCCGTCCGTATCGAAGAAATACCATTTCTTCCCGATATAACCCCATCCGACGTTCATGGCTCCGTCGCTTTTCAGATGATACCATTGGCCGTCATACTTCTTCCATCCGGTCTTCATGGCTCCGGTGGAATCCAGGAAATACCATTTGTCTTTCCTGTTCAGCCAGCCCTTTTTCATGGAACCGTCATCCCTCAGAAAGTACCAGGTATCCCCGTCCTTCAGCCAGCCGGTCTGCATGACTCCGGATTTCTGATCCAGGAAATACCATTTCCCTTTACTTTTCACCCAGCCGGTTGTCAGCCTGCCTTCTTGATCCATATAGTACCACCGGCCGTTATCCGATACCCATCCGGTACACATCTGTCCCTGTTCGTCCATGAAATACCGGTTTTTTTTATGATCCAGCCATCCGGTATGGGGCGCACCGTCTTTATCGAAGAAGAACCATTGATCCTTCTTTTTCACCCAGCCTGTAACTGTTTCTTTCTTTTCTTCCTTATTTTCTTCCTTATTCTCCTCCGGATCGGTGTCCGTATCTTTCTCTCCCCCGGTATCCTTTTGGACATCCGGCTCATCATTTTCCCGAATGACATTCGTTCCCACTGTCAGGACACTGACGGGATGATCTGCGATCCCTTCCGCCGGGGCAGCCGCATATGCGGAAAGATCGTTCATTCCGAGGCTCAGGATGGCAGCCGGAATGACTCCGAGTATAAGATACTTTTTAACCCTTATCATTTTCATCTTCATGTCCCCCTTTTACGCATATCTTATGATCCTTCGTTGCTAAAAATTCCTGTCTCCTGCTTCGATCAGGGGAAGAAATCCCTCTCCGTCCGGGGCGTCCATGTAAGTCTCCGTTCTGTGGATATCATAATGGAATCTGTCATAGGGGCACTCCAGTCTCCTGCAAAGCTCCGTCAGGATCTGCTCCGGTCTGAGATTCACCTTGCTTCCCGCAGCAAGCAGCATATGGACCGTACCTGTTTCTCTATCCGATGAACCCGCATCAAACCCGAGTTGATGGATCATGGGACGGATATCCGTGGGTTCTTCTTTCTTTTTGGTTTTCTTGATGACTACGATCTTACTCTCATCCACCAGTCCGGAAACTACCGAAGGTACGGATGCTTCCCAGATTTCCCCCATTTCATGACGTCCTTTCTCCGTCAGCGTCACCACATAGGAGGAGGCCGTAACTGCAGCCATGGAGTTCATGGCCTTCTCCGGCAGTACTGCGGCATCGGATACAGCCATGAGCGGTGTTCCGGTTTCATTGAGTCTCCGGATCATTTCATCATGTCCCGGAAGGGACAGAAACTCCGCATCAAAGTATTCCGCCTCAGAGGTAAGCATCAGCGGCATGGGAGCGGCAAAGGAAATGATCTGATGGGGACTGAGCCCGGTACTGTATGCGATGTCCAGACCGGCTCTGCGTATATTTTTCTGAAAATACCGCATCACATCCAGATGACTTATGAACTTAAGCGGGCCGGTTTTGGCATATTTTACGCGGACCTTCATATCTCTTCTCCGTTATCCGAATCAAAACAACAACTTGCAGCATGGGTCCCGGACATCAGTTCATGGCCGGACAGGGACCTTCCGGGAAGAAGCACGCCGCACCGCAGCCGGAGCATTTTTCACGGCAGTTCAGAGTTACGGTTTCCTGCTTCGCCCTCTCCCATTCCCTGATAAGAAATGCCTTTGATATCCCGCAATCCAGATGATCCCAGGGAAGGATCTCCTCGATGCTTCTTTCCCTTGTGAGATAAAACTCCTGATCGATGGAAAGCGCTTCCAGGGCTTCCGTATATCGATCCATGCGGAAGAATTCCGTCCAGGCATCAAAGATCCCGCCCCTGTTATAAACCTCCAGAACAAGCTTTGACAGTCTGCGGTCTCCTCTTGCATAAATCCCTTCGATCAGTGAGATGTCCTGGTCATGATAGGTAAAGCGCATTCTTTTTACATTTCTCATGCGTCGGAAATGATCCTTTGCATACCCTGCATGTTCCACATATGCTTTTCTGGGCATCATAGGAGCCCACTGAAACGGCGTAAATGGTTTCGGAACAAAATAGGATGCGGATGCGGTTATGGACAGACTGCCCACCCTTTCCTCCTTCGGAACCGTATCAAAGTAAACCTCGGAGATCTTCTCACATAATTCCGGGATCCCCTCAACATCCTCCTTCGTCTCCGTCGGAAGCCCCATCATAAAATAAAGCTTCACTTTGTTCCATCCGCCTGCAAAGGCCTGTGTCACTCCGTCCAGGATCACTTCCTCCGTGAGTCCCTTATTGATCACATCCCGAAGTCTCTGGGATCCGGCTTCCGGCGCAAATGTCAGGGAAACCTTATGGATATCCTGCACCTTCTGCATAACATCCAATGAAAATGCATCCACTCTGAGGGACGGGAGCGATACCTGGATATGATCCTTCTCGATCCGTTCCACCAGGAAATCCATAAGCTCCGGCAGACCCTTGTAATCACTGGTCGAGAGAGAACTGATGGAGATCTCGTCATATCCGGTATTCCGGAGCATGGTATCCACGTAGCTTTTCACCAGTTCCACCGGTTTCTGTCTCGTGGGCCGGTAGATCATTCCTGCCTGGCAGAAACGGCATCCGCGGATACACCCGCGCATCACCTCCAGCACCACCCTGTCCTGGGTTGCACGAAGGTAGGGAACCACGGGCTTCAGCGGATAGGGTGCCGTAGCAAAGTCCGTTACCGTGTTCTTCTTCACCCTCCCCGGTACTCTCTCATCCAATGGGGTTACCGCAGCGATGGTCCCATCCTCATGATATGTCACATCATACAGCTGCGGAACATACATTCCTTCGATCATGGATGCACGGATCAGGAATTCTCTTCGGTCCATATCGGAATGCTTATACTCTTTATACAGTTCCAGCAGATCATGGTACCGGGTCTCACCTTCACCGATATAAAAGATATCGAAGAAATCCGCAATCGGTTCCGGATTATAGGTACAGGGTCCTCCGCCTATCACAATGGGATCCTCTTTCGTCCGGTCCTTACTGAAGAT
>OCVV011110643.1_pt1 | contig 12294 bp, 13 predicted proteins | sample 1539721 | NCBI WGS metagenome assembly OCVV01 (sample SAMN02144230, study PRJEB22623) | gut metagenome | biome: sheep rumen | host: Ovis aries | place: New Zealand | reverse complement strand
AGTTAATTACTAACTATTTTCTATCAAAAAATATAAATAATAATAAGGATTGGTATACTATAAGTAGTGATAATAATCATTATTTTATAAAAGAAAATAATTTAGGAACAAGAATACTTTATGGAAATATACTTAATGGAATAAGACCTTTTAATGACTTAAAAGATACAATTAATTATGGACTATTAAATGAAGAAATGATAGATCATGATTTATTTATTAAATGTTTAAAAGTTTTTTATGAGCTATCAAATAATGAAATAAGTGTTTCTGATGCTAATAAGCATATAGAATTATTAACAGGAAGTATTGATACGGTATTCTATTATAAAAAAACAATTTATAAGGTGAAAGATGAAAAAAAGAATTGAATTATTAAGTCCAGCTGGTGACTTAGAAAGACTTAAAATAGCATGTTTGTATGGAGCTGATGCAGTATACTTTGGTGGAAAAGATTATTCACTACGTGCTAATGCTAATAATTTTAGTATTGAAGAAATTAAAGAGGCCTGTACTTTTGCACATAATTTGGGGAAAAAAGTTTATTTAACATTAAATATTGTATTTCATAATGAAGATATTGATGGTGTATATGATTATATAAAAAAAGTTGTTGAAGCAGGAATAGATGCTTTTATTGTAAGCGATTTATTTATTGTTAATTATATTAAAAAGAACTTTTCTGTTGAAGTTCATCTTAGTACACAGGCATCAACCACTAATGTGGAAAGTGTTAGGTATTTGCAAAAAGAAGGAATAGATAGAGTAGTTTTAGCTCGTGAAGTAGGAAAAAATGATATAAAAAGAATAATTGATGAAACAGGAATTGATATAGAATGTTTTATTCATGGTGCAATGTGTACGTTTTATAGTGGTCGATGTGTTTTATCAAATTATTTTACTAATCGTGATTCTAATCGTGGTGGATGTGCTCAAGTATGTAGATTTAATTTTGATTTAGAAGGTAATCCTTTTACTATGGCAGTAAAAGATTTAAATATGTCCAAATATATTGGTGAAATGATTGAAATAGGAGTAAGAAGTCTTAAAATAGAAGGTAGAATGCGAAGTCCATATTATTTAGCAACTGTTCTTTCTAGCTACAGAAAAATAATAGATAGTTATTATAATAATACTTTAAATGATAAAATAGTTAATGAAGAAAATAAAATTTTATCAAGGGTATCTAATCGTGATAATAGTACACATTTTTTTAATAGAGAAGCTAATGAATTTGATCAATACTATTCAGGACATTGGGAAATATCTAATCAAGATTATTTAGCGATTGTTAAAGATTATGATTTGGAAAAAAATCTTTGTAGAATTAATCAAAGAAATTATTTTAGTGTTGGTGATGTAGTGGAAATATTTATGCCTAGTGGAAAAAGAATTAGGTATCAAATAAAAGAATTATTTAATAAAGATAATGAAAAAGTTTTGAAAGCTAATCATGCAGAAGAAGAATTGTTCTTTTATATTGATACTGAAATTGAGCCATTTTCGATGATAAGGAGAATATATGAATAATACTATTCGTGAAGAAAATTTAAGTATTTATGCTACAAAAAATTCTGATGCAATTCGTCTTAAGGAAGAAAAGGAAGATTTTCGTCCAAGTTTTTATCGTGATATTGATAGAATAATTAATTATTCATCTTTTACACGTTATATGAATAAAACACAAGTTTTTTCTTTTAAAGATAATGATAATGTTCAAACAAGACTTGTTCATGTGCTTTTAGTTAGTAAAATTTCAAGGACAATTGGTAGGAGTCTTAATTTAAATGAAGATTTGATAGAGGCTATTGCCCTTTCACATGATATAGGGCATGTACCACTTGGTCATGTAGGAGAGAAAATTCTAAATAGAATCAGTCTTCGTGAATTAAATGAGACATTTATGCATAATATAGAGGGTGTTAGAAATTATTTGGTATTAGAGCATGATGGTAATGGTGCTAATTTAACTATTCAGGTAATGGATGGTATTTTGTGTCATAATGGTGAGATTTTGAATAATATATATTATCCTGAAAATAAAACAAAAGAAGAGTTTTTAAAGGATTATTATGATGCTTATAAAATGCATGAGAAAAAAATAACTCTTAATCCGATGACATTAGAAGGATGTGTTGTAAAGTTATCTGATATTATAAGTTACGCTGGGCGTGATTTAGAGGATGCAATAAGACTTAATTTTATTAAAAGAGAGGATATTCCTAGTGAAATTATTAATATTTTAGGTGATAATAATCGTGATATAGTTAATACACTTGTTTGCGATGTAATTAAAAATAGCAAAGGAAAGAATTATATAAAGTTAAGTGGAGATGTTTATAAAGCGTTAAAAAAATTGGTTGATTTTAATTATAAATATATTTATAATAGAGCTAATTCAAAAGATAAATTAGATTTTTATGAGAAAGTATTTAATGATTTGTTCTATAATTATTTAAAAGATATAGATAATAATAATCAAGATAGCAGTATTTATAAAGATTACTTAAACACTAAGACAAAAGAATACTTAAAAACAGATAAAAGAAGAATGATAATTGATTATATATCGTTAATGACAGATGAATATTTAATTAGGGAATATAATAAAATTGCTGAAAAAAAATAATTGACTTTTAAATATGTTTATAATATAATGAATAGGTATATTTTAAAAAGAGGTGCATAATGGAAAAAAGTAAGACACTATTAACACATCAAGGTTATCAAGAATTAAAAGATGAACTTGATCATTTAATTAATGTTAGACGTCCTGAAAATATAAAAGCGATAAAAGATGCTAGAAGTCTTGGCGATTTATCTGAAAATGCAGATTATGATGCTGCTCGTAATGAGCAAGCCGAGATAGAAGGTAGAATTCAACAACTAGAAAAATTACTTGAAAATGTTGAAATTATTGACAATTTAACTCAAGATAAGGGAATTGTAAATATTGGAAATACAGTTGAGATTAAATATATGGATGATTCTGGTGATGTTGAAGAATACACAATTGTTGGTAGTCAAGAAGCAGATCCTTTTGCTTTTAAAATTTCAAATGAAAGTCCAATTGCTAAAGCATTATTAAATCGTAAAGTTGGCGATATCGTTGATGTTGAAAGTCCAAATGGAGTTTATCAAGTAGAAATAACATCAATTAAATAAAAAGTATTGACATAAAGCAGTATTATAATATAAAATATATATTGCTTTGTATGTCTGGCTAGCTCAGTTGGTAGAGCAACTGACTCTTAATCAGTGGGTCTAGGGTTCGAATCCCTAGCTGGACACCATTTTTTGTGAAAAATTTATGTAAAATGCTTGATATCTTGTGAAATTTATAGTAAAATTATCAAGTACCGAGCAGAATGGGCTTGTAGCTCAGGTGGTTAGAGCGCTGATCTGATAAGTCAGAGGTCGTTGGTTCAAGTCCATCCAGGCCCACCATATTTGCCTCAATAGCTCAGTTGGTTAGAGCACTTGACTGTTAATCAAGGGGTCCTAGGTTCAAGTCCTAGTTGAGGCGCCATTTTTTTTGGCCAGTTGGTGAAGTGGCTTAACACACTGCCCTTTCACGGCAGCATTCATGGGTCCGAATCCCGTACTGGTCACCAATTAAGAATTATAGTCCTTCGTATGAAGGACTTTTATTTTAAATTAACATATAGTATAAAGGGTGTGATTAAAATGCGTATAGGAATATTTGATTCTGGTCTTGGTGGTATAAATGTTTTATCGTGTTTGTTAGAGAAGTATCCTAATAATGAATATATTTTTTGTGGAGATACTAAAAATATTCCATATGGTGATAAAACAAAAGAAGAGTTATTAAATTTGTCATCAAAAATTATTGATTTTTTATTAACAAAAAAAGTGGATATTATTATTATAGCGTGTGGGACTGTTTCATCAACTTGTTATGAAGATTTAAAAAATAAATATCAAATTCCTATTTATGATATCGTAAGTCCCACAATTGATTATTTAAATAAATTAGATTTGAAGAATATTGGTGTAATTGGTACTAAAAGAACAATTGAAAGTAATATCTTTAAACTTAAAGAAAAAAACATGTTATTAAAAAGTACGCCTTTGTTTGTACCTATTATTGAAAATAATAAAATAAATGAAAATAGAAAAAATATTATAAATGAATTAAGTGATTTTAAAAAGTGTGATGCTCTTGTACTGGGATGTACACATTATCCCTTGTTAAAAAATATAATAGAAGGTGAATTAAAAATTCCTACTATCGACATGGGTAAATGCTTAACAGAAAAAATTGAACTATCAAATAATTCTAATCAATTAGTAGAATTATATTTCTCTAAATTAAATAATAATATTATTAGCATGGTTAAGAATATTATTAAAGTAAAATATAAAATAATAAAAAAATAAAGATCTATGTAACATAGGTCTTTATTAGTCTTCTTTACTAATTGCACTAGTTGGGCAACTTTCAACTGCTTCTTGAATATTATTTTCATCTATATTTTTAAAATTATCACATATAACAGTTGATAATCCATCATCATCTAAATTGAAAACTTCTGGGCAGATTGCCTCACATGCACCACATCCAATACAATTATCACGATTTACTTTTACTTTCATAATTCCTCCTAAAAATATTATATATAAAAAAATATATAATTGCAATTAGGATATTAACAAAATTAAAAAAATTTGTTATTATTAATATAGAGAGTTTGGTGATAAGCTATGAGAATGGATCGATACAACAATAATAAAGACAAAAATGATACGGAAGATAATATTCGTCAATTAAGTCGATTTGAAAAGAATAGGCGTATCTATGACAATGCCTATGCTAGCAGTACAGTTGTTGATTTTGAGGATTTTTTCGGTGATAACAAAAATGATATTGAAACAGAGAAAAATGATGATATATTGAAAGTCGAAGAAGTATTTGAAGAAAAAAATTATGATGTTGAAGAATATTTAAAAAATGCACATAATAATTCGAAACCTGACGAAAATGTTAGAAATTTAGATAATAGTGAGTTTAAAGATCAAGAAAATGAAATATTAAGGCTTATTGCAAGTATTGATGAGCAGAAAGAAAGTGAAGATTTTTTTGGTAATTTAATTGGCGAAGATGAGGATACTATAATTGAAGGCCAATTAACAACAGAAGAATTTACTAAAACAACTTATGAAGAATTTTATGAAAATGAAGTTAATTCTAAAAAAAATAGTGCAGATGGTTCTACGAAATTAGAGAAAGCACTTTCTGATGAAACAATGGCAAAACTTGAATTGGAAGAAGAAGCGATAAATAATACATTTCAAGATATATTTAAAACTAAGGTAGTTTCTAAAAAAAGAAAAAAAATGCTTGCAATTACAATTTTTTCTATATCTTTGTTTGCACTAATAATTGTTATTTTACTTATAATATTTTTATAAATTAATTAAGATGATTAAAAAAATCATCTTTTTTTTACTTAAATTGGTAAAACAAATTTACTTTCATCATTTTTTATGATATATTTATAATAGAAAGGAAGTATGAAAATATGAAAGGAAAAATTATAAGTGTTATTGGTATTATTTACATAGTGTTGAGTGTGTTTGTTACAAAGTTTTTACTTGATAGAAATGATTATAATGTTTTTGAAACACAAAACTCATATTATTATTGTAATAGTGAGATAAAAGAATATGGTGCAACTCATTTAGTTCTTTTTGAAAAAATGGACGATTATACTCCAATAGTTGGCAAGAATATATATTATTTCGATGCTAACAAGGAATTAAAAAACGGCGTGCTTGCTAGTTATGATAAAGATGAAAAAGTATTTGCAATTGATGATACAAATTATAGTGTAAAAAATCTTCTTGGTGTTCCTAAAAAAGGATATTTCTTGCTAGGAACTATTATAAATGTTTTAACTACCAAGGTATTTTATTTGATTTTTATTATCGTTCCTGTTGCTTTCTTATTAGTTTATGAAATATATTTATTGATTTTATATGTTCGAAACAATAAGAATAGAAGGGATAGTAATGAAAAAAGCGTTAATAAAAATTAAAAAAATAGGTGCATTTAAAGTAATATTGGTGTTTGTTATTGTTATTTTGTTTTTGACTGTTGTTTTTAGACCTTCTGTTGCTAGATATATATATAATGGTCTAAAAAACTATTATTACGAATCTCAAAATTTTTATTTCAATTGTGATAAATTGTCAACTGAAGGTGCGATTTTTCAATTAGATAATTGGGATGGTGTTAATAGCTTTGATGTTACATTTAATATGGATAGTTTTAAAAATAACTTAATATCATCAACAAGTGATATTGCTTATGATATTACTTATAAGTGCTCATCAAAAGCAAATTGTGCAATTACCAAGGAAAGTGGACTTATTCCAACATCTACGCATACTGATTATTTTGTAATAACGGTAACGCCAAATACAACATTAATTGAAGGGGATTATATCTTGCTTGAAGTTGGTGTTGTATCAACAGAACCGTATACAAAAGAGTTAACTGGAACTGTTAGATTAAATGTTGGTATTCCAGGTATTGCATATGAAATATCTGACAAGGCTAATAGACCATATTTAGATTTTAATATTACAAATACCCTTGATTATTATCAAGTTGTTACAGCATTTAATGGTTATAGTGTTGGAGATACAATAGAGCAGAATGTATATAATTCTTTATCTAATGAAAATAAAGCGAAATGTACGTCTGCATTAATTAGATTGGATTTTAATCCTAATATAATATTGGTTGATATAACTAGTGACTTCTATGAAAATGCATATAGTTATACAACACAATTAATAGATAATAAGCAGTATATAAATAGTATAGTTTTTGGTATGGAGCCAGTATCGAGTTTGAGTATTAGATTTTATAAAGTCGAGGCATCTAATAACTACACATATCCATATGTAAACCCAAGTTCTATCATAACATTTACTGCATTGTAGGAGGAAATATGGCTTGTAATATTGTAAAAGAATATATTAATTATGACAAAGAATGTATTGCTAAATATATTAGTATTATTACAGAAAAAAAATTAAATAGTAAGATTTGTGACATGATTTTAGATGTATATGTTAATATAAGATATTATGATATGTACGAGCACGTAAAAAAACATACTATTGATGATATATATTTTTACGTTCAAGAAGAATATCAGAAAAAATTTACTGATAAGAATCGAGATAGAAATCTTGCTTTAATAAGAAGAGCTTTGGTTATATTAAGATACGTTTTCTTGATTGAAAAGTATGGAAAAGACAAAAAGATTGCAAAGTTACTTGCTAATTTTGAAGATAAACTTAAAGAGGAATATCAAAATACAAAAATAATTGTTAGTGATTTAATAAAGAATATAAAAGATGATATGAGAGTAAAAGATAGATTTGTTGACAATTTATTATCTAATGATTTTAGTGTTTCTTCTAATATAACAAATTTAGCAGGTGTATATATGTTGGATTTTGAAAACAATGTTAAAATTCCAGATTTGTTTAGTTCAGTAGCGATTAATCGTGTATATAATTCTGGAATTATCAATGAAGATAAATTATTAGTTTTTTATACTCTAACATGCCGTGAGATTTTAAAAGATATGAGAGCATTTGACTATGATAAAATATATCTTATTGATTTTGTAATAGAATTACTGAAAAAAAAGAACAAATTGATTAATTTGTTTAGAATATTTGATTTAGATTATTTGAAAGAAAGAATGGTTTTAAAGGTTAGTTATTATGAATATTTGGATAATAAAGATTCTATTGATGAATTAATTCATGATGGGTTTTCCTTTGCTATTATTTTAGATAGTGATTATAAAGATGATGTATTATTGGATATCTTTAGTTTTATCATTGTTGATGATAGTGAAAAATCATTGCGTTATTTCAAAAAATATAAGAACGTTATTGTTGGTTAGTGGGTGATGTATGAGTACTTTTTTTAGATTTTTATATGAATTTTTAGGACAGTTCTTTTTAGGAATATGGAAAATAATTGAAGGATTTTATTCTGGGATTATTCAAATGTTTAATATAAAAGGTTATGCTGGAGTAGTTGAATTTTATAAAAATGATTTTAATGGTGCAGAATGGATATTTGTTGTAATAGCTATTCTTTGTATTTTGATTTTTTTAGCTTTGTTTATTTTATTATTTTACTTTATAATTCGTAAATATTTAAGGTTTAGAAAAACATTAGTAGAGCAAGAATCAATGTTAGAAGAAATTTCAACTTTGAATAATCAAGTTGCTGTTTTAATGAAAGAAAAACAAGATATTTTAGCAATGAAAGTATCACAACTTGGTCTAAAACCTGATGAAGAGGCAGTTGAAGATGTTGATACGGAAGAGAAAAAGGATAATAACTTAGAGGGAGTTCGTTTCTCTAAACTTGCATTGATTGATGAAAAGTTTAAAGGATATAAGATACAAAATTATAATAATACATTTACTTTACCTGAGTTAGTGGAATTATTTAGAAATTTTGCAGCATCTAAACTACGTTTATATTATAAGACAGAGATGATTAGATTGTTTATATCAGCTTTAGCATCAACAAAACTTGTAATTTTACAAGGTATTTCTGGAACAGGTAAGACATCTCTTGCTTATGCATGGGGAAAATTTTTAAAACATGATTCATGTGTTGCATCTGTTCAACCATCATGGCGTGATCGTACTGAACTATTTGGTTATTTTAATGAATTTACAAAGAAGTTTAATGAGACAGAAGTATTAAAGGAAATGTACATGGCAGGTTATACAGATGATGTTTATACTGTTATTCTAGATGAAATGAACATTTCACGTGTTGAGTATTATTTTGCTGAGATGTTATCAATACTTGAAATGCCTAATAAAGATGAATGGATTGTTGAGTTAGTATCTAGCCCATGGCCAAATGATCCTAAAAAAATTGAAGAAGGTAAATTGCGTATTCCACCAAATATGTGGTATATAGGAACAATTAATAACGATGACTCAACATTCATGGTTACAGATAAAGTGTATGACCGTGCAATGCCTTTGGATATAAATGAAAAATTCCCAGCATTTACACCAATTGATACAGAGGCTCAGGATATAAATTATTCATACTTAAATAAGTTGTTTACTGAAGCGATTGAAGGTAACCCTATTAGTCAAGAGACACTTAATAAAGTTGAAGAAATGGATAATTATGTAATTCAACATTTTCGTATTGCCTTTGGTAATCGTATTGTAATGCATATGAAAAAGTTTGTTCCTGTTTATGTTGCATGTGGCGGTGACGAGATTGATGGTGTTGACTACTTTATTGCAAAGAAAATTTTGCGTAAATTTGAACAGTTAAATGTATCATATATTCGTGATGAAATTGATGGATTTGTTGAGTTCCTTGATAAAGAATTTGGTAAAGGCAAAATGAAAGAATGCGAAGAATATGTTTTACGTCTTAAGAAATTAACATAGGTGATAAAATGGGTGGACTTAATATATTTGATTTATATAATAATACATCATCTAGTCAAATTGACGGTTTTTTCAAAAGATTAGACTCTAATTTGCATGTTGATAAAAATGAGAATCGTATTGAAGGCAATTATGAGTGGATACAGATTATGGAAGATACTGTTCAATATCTTGATAATATTTTAAGAAATCCTAATAGATTTATTATAAATGAAGAGGATGTTGTTAAGATTGAATTGGCTAGGCGTGTAACTGTAGAAAGTATTAAGCATTTAGCTAAAAATACTAATTTAATTCAAGATATAGATAAAAAAACTGGTGATGTTAAACCTTCTAAGATATTAAATATTAATAAAGAGGAGAGTTTTAATACCTATGAAAATCGTTTTATCTATACGCTTATACAAAATATGAAATTATTTGTTGCTAGAAAAAAAAGTACAATTGTAAATGAATCTAGTTTTAATTGCAATAATTCGTTATCTTATCGAGCAAAATGCCCTATGGGTGAAGAAAATGTTGATATAGAATTGAAGTTAAATGATGTAATAAAATCTTCGAAAAAAGTTGTTGATAGTACTGGAAATGATATACCAGCGCGAATTGAAAAATTGGAACAAAGGATAGTTGACTTGACCTCTTGTGAAGTATATAAAAACTTGAGTAGACTACATGTCGCGTTGGTAACTTCACCAATCAAAAAAACTAACGTTATTTTAAAAAATGTTAATTTTCAGTATGCTGTAAAATTATGGAATTATTTACAAGAACATGTTAATGATGATTCTAATTCTGAAACAAAAGATAATAATTCATATGATGATAAAGGTGAATTAAAAAGATATTTTGATGAGTCGTTTTTACTTGATTATTTAGTTAGTAAAACCTTAACTGAATTTAATAATAAAAAATTAAATAAAGATAAAATCAGTGAAAGACTTATTGGAAATGTCGTTGAAAAAATAATTGATATTAATGCTGGTATTTCAAAAGAGCAATTATCAAATTTAGTTGCAAGACAGTATACTGTTATTAAATATCGAAATGTAGTTACAGATAAAAAGATAACGAAGATATATCGTGAAGCAATTGACAAATATTTAAAGAAAATATCTAATTTGACAATGGAGTAGCAAAATGAAAGAAAAAATTAATAGTATAAAGGAAAATAGAGGATTTCAAATAATTGGAAAGATAGTTAGTATAATTGTAACATTAATGCTTTTTTTGATGTTATCGGTAGTTGTTGTCCAAAGATTTTCTAATAACAAATTTAATTTAGGTGGATATGGTATTTATACTGTTGCTTCAGGAAGTATGATACCAGAATATAATATTAAAGATCTGATTTTAACATATAGTAAGAATCCAGCTGATATTAATGTTGGTGATGATGTTGTTTATATAGGGGATGAAGGTAGTGTTGCTGGTAAAATAGTAACACATCGTGTAATAAAAAAAGAGAAAAGGGATAAATTATATTTTTATACAAAAGGTATTGCAAATGAATTAACTGATCCAGAGATTGATGAAAGTCAAATTCTTGGTGTTGTAAAACATAAATTATTTTTATTAAGTTTTTGCAGTCATATAATTAACAATCCTATGGGATTATTCTTTTTGATTGTTATACCTTTTGTTGTCTTTGCATTTTTTACAGGAAAAAGTGTTATTGATGAAGTAAAAAGTAAATAAAGTGGGTGATATTATGAAAGATAAGATGAACAAGTTATTAAATATTATAAAAAAATACCGTTTTTTTATAATATTTGTTATTCTTATGCTTTCTATTAATACATATGCTTGGTTTATATATGTTACTAGAGTAGATACCAGTTTTACTGCAAAAATTCGTTCTTGGAATGTTATGTTTCAAATTCATGATAATAATATTGCGGAAGAAGTTGTTTTTCGTGTTGGCGATATATACCCAGGTATGATAGCATATAATGATTTTGCATCAATTGTTAATAGGGGTGAGACAGCAGGTGAAATATATTTTGATGTTAAAAGAGTAGAGATTCTTGGAAATGTATATTCAAGTGATAATTACACAAGTGCGCAATTAGTTGATATGTTGGCTAATAATTATCCATTCTCAATTCAATTGTCTTTAACGAATAATGTGGTAAGTCCTGGAAGAACAGAATTATTTAGTATTGATGTAACTTGGCCGTATGAGTCAGGAAATGATGTGCTAGATACACAATGGGGAATGGATGCATATAATTATCGTACTAATCATCAGACTGCAGATTGTATTACAATTACTGCTGAAGTAAGAGTTAATCAAGAAAATTTAAACGGTTAATTTTAAGTAGAAAATGGGATAGATTTTAATAATTTGTTAAATAGGAGAAGTGATTTACTATGAAAAATGAAAATAACTCATCTTTAATAATTATTTTAGTTATTTTATTAATTGTTGCTGGCGTTTTACTGTATTTTTTATTTAAACCAAAAGAAGTAATTACAATAGGGTTTAATACAAATTATGAGAAAAAAATAGAAAACGCAGAAATATATAAGGGAGATTATATTGAATTACCAACTTTAGAAAGAGATAATTATCAATTTCTTGGATGGTATATTGGTGAAGCAAAAATTGATAGTAACTATAAATTTGATAAGAGTATTACTATAAATGCAAAATGGCAGGAAAAAGAGTATGAATTAAGTTTTGATACTGATGGTGGTAATGAAATAGAAAGTATAAAAGTAAAATGTGGTTTAATTATGTTGCCAGCTTCACCAACAAAGACAGGATTTACATTCCTTGAATGGCAGGATGTAAACGGTAAAAAAGTT
>OCVV012837205.1_pt1 | contig 12297 bp, 6 predicted proteins | sample 1539721 | NCBI WGS metagenome assembly OCVV01 (sample SAMN02144230, study PRJEB22623) | gut metagenome | biome: sheep rumen | host: Ovis aries | place: New Zealand | reverse complement strand
AGTTTCAGGTTCCAAGAATCCTTCTGAATCCAATGAATCCCTGATTCCACTCCCCTCGCCCTTTGGAGAGGGGTTGGGGGTGAGGCTTTCACTTCTCTCCCGTTTGCTTTTCCAAATCATCAATTCCCATTCCTTGCCTTTCCACGGCGAACCCGCTGTGGGCATTCAGCTGATGGGAGTGCTCGAAACGCGCAATCTCGACTTCAAGAATGTGCTCATGCTCAGTGTGAACGAAGGCAACTTGCCGAAGTCGGAAACCTGCAGTTCGTTCATCCCATATTTCCTCCGCGAAGAGTATCATCTCACCACGCGTGACAAGCGCAACAGCCTCTATGCCTACTATTTCTATCGCCTCGTTCAGCGAGCAGAAAACGTGACACTCATCTACAACAATTCCACCGAGGGCACATCGCGTGGAGAGATGTCGCGCTTCATGAAACAAATGCTCGTGGAGCAGGAGAATTTGCAGTTGGCTCACAAAATCGAACTGAAGAACCTCTCGGCAACCAATGTCCCATATCTTCCTTCCAGCATTGTCGTTCCAAAGAGCAAAGAGGTGATGGAGCAACTTCGTGGACATTTCGTCTGGGGAGAAGATGGCAGTCGCCCAACCGCCCTCAAGCCGTCCAGCAATGGCTATCTCTCTCCTTCCGCCATCAACACCTACATCGACTGTCCGCTCCAGTTCTATTTCCAGAAAGTGGCGCAGCTCTACCCCGAGGAAGAATTGACCGACGACGTGGAGGACAACACCTTCGGCAGCATCTTCCATTTCTGCATGAGTGAAATCTACACCCGTCTGGGAATCGGAAAACCACTCATGGAGGAGGACATCAACTCCATCCTCAGCGAGGAAACCACAATCGCCTATTTTGTCGATCGTGCCTTCAACCATGAGTTCTTCCACGAAAGCGATTTGAACAAGACTCCGACCTACAATGGCAATCAGTTACTCATTCGTAGTGTGATCATCACCTACGTCAAGAACCAGTTGGAATACGACAAGCAATTCTGTCCGCTCACCATCATCGAAGTGGAGAAGGAGCACTCATCCTTCTTCAAACTCTCCAACGGCACCATCGTCAAGTTGGGAGGCATCATCGACCGCATCGACCTCGTGCATCTGCCTGACGACACCGACCCACAGCAGTCTAAGGGCACTGACCCACAGCAGCAGCCTAAGGGCATCGACCAACTGCGCATACTCGACTATAAGACCAGTGCCAAGGTGAAGACCGCCAATAGCGTCGAGGCGTTGTTCGATTCGAAGAACACAAATCGTTCCAACCACATCATGCAGGCATTCTATTATGCCGACATCTATTCGCGAGAAGATAGTGTTCGTCAGGCTGTCGGAGTGTCGTTGATGTACGTGAAACTCGCCAAGGAAGGAGAGAAGGAAAGGAAGACGTGTAATCCATTAGTTATGTTGTGCAATACGGCAGTTCGTGACTTTGCCAACTCTCCCTATCTCTCCCCATCTCTCTCCATCTCTCCCCTCTCAGGGGAGTCGGAGGGGTCCACCAATCCTGATGTCACCCTCCGCGATGCATACCACTCCCAGCTCCTTGCGGTGATAGACAGTATTTTCGATCCCGATGTACCTTTCACGCAGGCTCCAACCAATCATCCTTGCAAGTATTGTAAGTTTCTGGCTATTTGTGGCAGAGAAAAACCTTCCTTTTGAAAAAAATGCGTGACACATTGACGCAGTAATAAACAAAAATGCGTATCTTTGCACACGAAAACAAAATAATGTTTAACTAATCATTAGTAGATATGGACGACTATCCGGCGAATAGACCATTGCGGCTCTAAGGTTCGATGACACTCTGACACTTCTCCCTCGCTTTTGAGAACAAGCAGCAGGAACCTTTGCCGCGCCATACATTCATGCGAACATTCTAATTAGGTCAAAGGTCAAAAGGTCTGAGGCTTGCCATCCAATGGGCAACCCAAGCCTAAAGCGAAAGCTAAAGCTGACTTAAAAGGTTTAACTCTCAAAAACGAACTGACAGAGTAAAGATATGCGTTCTTTTTGGAATACTAAGAAAGGTGTTACACCTATCGACGAGTGGCAGCCAGGATGCTGGGTGCAAATCACTTGTCCCGTGGAGGACGACGTGCGTTTTCTGGTTGACGAACTCCACATGCCCGATTATTTTATTACCGACGTTGCCGATGCCGACGAGCGTGCTCGTTACGACATGGACGAGGGATGGCTCATGATCATCCTCCGCATCCCGCATCTCAAAAGCGTCAGTTCCCGCACTCCTTACACCACCATCCCGCTCGGTGTGGTGCTCAAGGGCGATGTCATTATCACCATCTGCGACCAAGAGGCACGTATGATGGTGGATTTCGTCAATCATCAGCAGCGACGTGCAGAAGGCTTTTCGGATGCTGCCGACCTCGTGTTCCGCCTCTTCCTCTCTGCTTCCGTGTGGTATCTGAAGTATCTGAAGCAGGTGAACGGTCTCATCGAGAAGGCAAAGCGCAACCTCGGTGGACAGATCGATAACGAGGACTTGGTGAGCCTCGCACGCTTGCAGGACAGTCTCACGTATTTTGCCACTTCCATCCGAGGCAACGAGACGCTCCTCTCGAAGCTTAAGTTCCGTCTGCCTGTCGATGAGCTCGATGCCGAACTCATTGAGGATGTGAACATCGAGATGAACCAGGCACGCGAGACGACTCAAATCTACTCGAACATCCTCGACTCGACGATGGACACTTACGCCAACGTCATCAACAACAACATGAACAAGGTGATGCGTCTGCTCACCTCGCTCAACATGATCATCATGTTCCCAACTCTCATTGCCTCCCTCTTCGGCATGAACCTTGTCAATGGTATGGAGACATCTCGCTTCGGTTTCTTCGTTGCCATTCTCATCTCTATCATCTCCACCATTCTGGGACTGATGTGGTTCAAGCGAAAGAAGTGGCTGTGAAACAACGGAAACAACGGAAATAGAACGGAAAAACGGAACATAAAGTTATTTCTTTCTTCTGATGATTTCTTAGAGAAAGAACTCAACTTTCGCAAGTTCTAAATGTCTAATTGAGTGTCACTTCGTGACAGAAATCTCACAAATCTTTTCAAATCTTTCAAAATATAGTTGTTTGATTTGGAAAGATTTCAAGGATTTGGCTACGCCGAGCTAAAGGTTCCGTTTTTTTTCCGTTGTTCCTTAAAAATCCTATAAATCCCTGATACACTTTTTATGCGAATACTTCTTCTTGGAGATTATAGCAATGTGCATTGGACGCTGGCAGAGGGTTTGCGAGCGCTCGGACATGAGGTGTGCGTGGTGAGCGATGGCGATGGTTGGAAGAACTATCGTCGGGATGTGGATTTGAGAAGACGGTCAACGGGGAAATGGGACACGCTGCGTTACCTTTTCGATGTGCTGCGATGGATGCCGAAGTTCAAGGACTACGACGTCGTGCAACTCATCAATCCCGTCTTCCTCGATTTGCGAGCTGGGAAAATCAAACCTTTCTACGATTATATCCGTCGTCACAACGGAAAACTCGTTCTCGGTGCTTTCGGTATGGACCACTACTGGGTGAAGACCTGTCTCGACTGCACTACCTTCCGCTATTCCGATTTTAATATCGGTTCGCATCAGCGCACGGAGGAACCTTTCAATCAGGCTTTCATTCGTGATTGGCTCCAGGGCGAGAAAACTTCCATCAACCAATACATCGCTGCTGATGCGGATGCCATCGTCACGGGACTCTACGAGTACGATTGCTGCTATCGCCCTCATTTTCCTGACAAGACCCATTTCATTCCTTTCCCCATCGATTTTTCTGCCATCACTCCCAAGGTGCCACGCACAGAGGGAGCACCCATCCGTTTCTTCGTTGGTATTCAGCGCGAACGCCATGCCTACAAGGGAACGGACATCATGTTGCGTGCCTTGGAGCGCGTGAAGGCTCTTCATCCTGATGCTTGCGAAATCGTCAAAGTGGAAAACGTGCCTTTCTCGGAGTATCAGCGTTTGATGAGTGAGAGCGATGTCGTCCTCGATCAGCTCTACAGTTACACCCCTGCCATGAACGCCCTCCTTGCGATGGCGAAGGGGCTTATTGTCGTGGGGGGAGGTGAAGAGGAAAACTATGAGATTCTGAACGAGACGGAACTGCGTCCCATCATCAATGTGCTGCCTGACGAGGAGGACTGCTTTCAGAAGATGGAACAGCTGGTGCTCCATCCCGAACGGGTTCCTGAGCTTTCCCGCCAGAGCGTGGAGTACATTCGCCGCCATCACGACCACATCAAGGTGGCTAAACAGTATGAGTCTCTCTATCAGAAAAAAGCCCCCTCCAACCTCCTCGAGGGGAGATGAAAGTGAAAAATCAGGGATTTAAAGGATTTAAAAGGATTCTTGAACCTTCAGCTCGGCGAAGTCAAACCTGAAGAATTTATCAAGGATTTAAAGGATTTGAAAGGATTTGGGGCGCTTCGCTTGAAATTATATTTAGAATTATCATTTAGAATTTAAAAAAAAATATACGTTTTAATTTTAAACTTCATTTCGAGCCGGAGGCGACCAAGTAAGTGAAAGGTTCTTCATTTTATTTTTTCCTTCTATTTTTTTTGTTTTTTCATCCTAAATCGTATAACTTTGCACTAAGTATATTGTTCAACACAACGATTCCCTCTGGCTGGCGCAAGTGAGAGTATCGTTTTATTTCATTTCCTATTTGTATGAAACCTTTTTCTTTGCTGATTTCATGTTTTTGTGCTTCCATGTTGTCACTTCCCATGCAGGCACAGACCGCAGTGACAGCTGCGGAAATGGCTCAACTGAGTAGAAACAAAAGCCATAGTCGAGTGAGTGTGCACGACCCGTCCATCGTGGATACGGGTACGGGCAGCTACTATATCTTTGGTTCGCACAATGCTATTGCGAGAACGACGGACTTGATGAACTGGTCGGGCGTGAACAATAGCGGACTGTTTGGTGTGGTGAACAGTAGTGGCAAGGTGGTGACGGCAAGTTTTGAGGATGCTTTCGTGACGAACCAAACGAAGAAGGTGACGGTGCTGAAGAACGGTGTGGAAACAGAAGTGACGTTTGGCAATTTCGATGCGAAGGCATGGATGACGGCGCACGGCACGACGGTGGCTGGCATGATGTGGGCTCCCGACGTGATTTGGAACAAGGACATGAAGAAATGGTGCCAGTACCTGAGTCTGGACGGTGATTACTGGAGCAGTGTGATTGTGTTGTTGACCGCCGACAACATCGAGGGTCCTTACGTGTATCAGGGACCCGTGACTTTTTCGGGCTTCTACAACGGTACGGATGCGAGCATCAACTGGAAGAAGACGGACTTGGAGCTCGTGATTGGTACGCAGTCCTCTCTGCCTGCACGCTACAACCGTGACAGGAGATGGGGCGACTACTGGCCTAACAATATCGACCCATGTGTGCTCTACGATGAGGAAGGGCAGCTCTGGATGTCGTATGGTTCTTGGAGCGGTGGCATCTGGTTGATTAAGTTGAACAACAAGAATGGTCTCCGCGACTACACAACCACTTATTCCTACAAGGCTGATGGCAACGACCGTGCCACGAGCGACCCTTACTACGGCATCCGCATTGCTGGAGGGTATTACTCGTCGGGCGAGGGTAGTTACATCCAGCACATTGGCAAGCACTACTATCTCTTCATGACGAATGGTGGACTCTCGGCAAAGGAGGGTTACGTGATGCGCAGTTTCCGTTCGGAGAAGATAGAAGGTCCTTACGTGGATGCGAAGGGACAGACAGCCATCTACAACCGCTACGAGATGAACTATGGTACGAACGATGCATCGATGAGGGGAAACCTGCTGATGTCGGCATTCAACGGACTGGCATTTCAGACGGTGGCAGAAGTGGCACAAGGGCACAATTCGGCGTTCGTGGATAGCAAGGGACGCAGTTTCTTGATTTATCACACTCGTTTCAACACGGGCAACGAGGGATTCCAGAACCGTGTGCATCAGATGTTCCTGAATCAGCATGGTTGGCTTTGCGTGGCACCTTTCGAATTCGATGGGGAAACGCTCACGGACGATAGCATTGCTGCTGGATGCAAGTACAGCAAGGATGAAATACCTGGCGATTATCAGTTTGTGCTGCACAAATATAAGTTGAACAATGAGCAGTTTGAGTGTGCCGATGTGGTGAACGTGACGCTGAACGAGAACGGAACCATCACGGGCGACAGGACCGGTGCTTGGTCGTTGATTGAGGGTACGGGCTATGCCAACGTGAAGATTGGTGGCGTGACTTACTTCGGTGTGATTTGTCAGCAGACGGTGGATGGCAGGAACTATCGTGCCATCGCGTTCACGGGTCTTGCTACTACGGGTGTTACTGCCTGGGGATGGAAGATGGAGCCTCAGTCGGCTATCACTTATACGGTGAAGAATGCGACGGCACACGTGAAGAGTGGAGCTGCAAATACGCACCTCGACTTCAACTATACGAATTACTTTGGCACGACGGATTCGTGGGTTTCTTCGGAACCAACGGTCATCAGCAACGAGGGCAAATACAATCCTGCCGATACTGTCACCACCTTGACACTTACGCACCACATTGCTTCGTGCAATTACTATTATGATGAGACGTACAATATTCGTGCTCAGGCTGCAACACAGGTGGAAGGCGACTATGCAACGGGTTTGCTGGCTTACTATGAGTTTGACGAAACACCGGTTTGCAATTACCTGAATGCAGAGGATAGGGCTATGTTGGCTCGTCAATCGAGTGGAGTGTCGCCTGTGCTGAACAAGGACATTGCTCGCTTTGGACAGGTGCTGAAGGTAACGGGCGGAACGGAAGCAGCTAAGTCGGGTGGATTGGCACGCATGAACAATCCGCTTTACGGACTGACGGACTTGGAGGGCATGAGCATCAGTTTCTGGGTGAAGCGCAACGATGCTGACCGATGGGGAACGATCTTCTCATTCGTCAATAGCAATCCTGCATACACCACTACGCAGAACAACCTGTCGTTCACGGGCAATACTTATCTGGGCTTCACCAATGGTGTGGATACCTTCGCCATCAATTATCCTACGACGGAGCGCAACACGCTCGAGGTGGGCGAATGGAAATTCGTGACGATTACGATTGACAAGGCTGAGGGCGTGAAAATTTATATCAATAAGACCAAGCGAGTGGTTTCGTTTGCATCTACGGAAGGTACTCGTGCTGCCAACTTCGACTACCAGAAGGTGCTTGACTTCCTGACGGCTTCGCAGTATCTCAGCATCGGTAAAGGCAATGGCTATGGCACGGCAGATATGTCTGTCGATGAGTTGTTTGTTCATCAACGTGCATTGACTGCCGAGGATGTGGAAGCGCTGTATGCAGCTGAGACACGTGTGACGGACATCAAGGCTGCGATAGATGTGACGGGTATTGAGGATATTGCAGTGGATACAGTGAATCCGAAGACTGATGATGCTTGGTACACGTTGCAGGGTTTGAAACTCGCAGATAAGCCTACCGGCAAGGGCGTGTATATTTGGAGGGGTAGGAAGTACAAGAAATAAGCCCCCTCCCAGCCTCCCCGAGGGGAGGAGAGCGAAAAGTGAAAGCCTCACTCCCGACCCCAGGACCCCTCCAACTCCCCTGAGAGGGGAGTGGAATGGAAGACATTCGGATGGTAATCCTTAAACTATTGCCCCTCCAAACCTCCCAGAAGGGAGACTTGGAGGGGCTTTCTTTTCTCTCCCCCTCGGGGGAGTTGGAGAGGGGCTTTTATTTTAGTTACTCAAGATGAGGTTGACCAATGCCACGACGTCGGTGATGTCGATGGAGCCGTTGCCATCCATGTCGCCATTGCTGATGGCACTGGAAGAGCTGTCGTTGCTGAGGATGTAATTAACAAGCGCCACAACGTCGGTAATGTTGACTTCTCCACTCATATCCACATCGCCAGGAAGGAATGAACCATTGATTTGAACCTCAGGTACTTCGGCTGTATAGACTTCTTTCTCCACGCTGGAACCTGTCTGCTGTGCCTTCATAATGATGCGGTAAGTGCCCGTTGGGATGGTGGAAGGAATGGTGAAGTTACGAGTCATGTTAGAATAGACGTAGCCTGGTCCGAGTCCTTGGGGTGATATGATAGAACCTAATTCGTAGCAGCGGTTGCCACTGCAAGCGTATGCCTTGACGGTGCCTGAGAAGGTGACGAAGGAGATATTCTTCAACTTGGCGATGGAGAAGGCTATCGTGTTGCCAGCGGAATAGGTGGATTTGTCAACGGTATAGGAACTGCTCAGGGCGATTCCGTCGTCGGTGTTGTTCTCAGGCTGTATGCCGAAGAAGAGTGTGTAGTCGAAGGAGTAGTTGTCGTTGTATCCACCTGTGCCTGCTTCGGAAGGACGCATGTTGTCGATGAGGAAATAGGCATTGTCGGAACCATTCCATCCCCAGTTGACGTGATAGTATGGTGTGGAGCCGTCGAAACGGTAGCCGTCGATGATGAAGGCATGACCACTGCCGGTATCTGCTTCGCCTGACACGAGGAGAGGGCGACGTGCTTGGAGTTCTTTTTGGATGCGAGCATGCCAGTCGTCGGTCTGGAAGAAGGACGGACTAAGTTCTTCGATGTTTGTGTCGTAGGAGAAGTTGTTGATGAAGGCTTCTCCTGCATCGGTGGTTGATGCACCGCTGGCGTCTGTTCCGTAGTCCATTTCGACAGATGCACCGCAGGCTGCAAGTAGTTTAGCTACCTCGGCTGCTTCTTCTTCAATATAGCAAGGGTAGTTATAGTCAGAGCCTTCGATAGTGAAGAATTTACCTGTTTTCTTGACAGAGAGATAGAATTCCTGCAGATAGCCATTGTTGTACTGCTGAGCGTAAGACCACTGGGAAGTGCCGTTCTTCTTGGTACCAATGTAGAGGCGATAGTTGCCGTCGCTGAAGCTGGCAGGAAGCAAAGGATTAAAATTTAAATTATGCCATCCGTAATTGGCTTTAAGGTCTGAAAAAGTGAAAATAGCAGGTAAAGGACGTATGAATACTCCATTGTTGTCCGTGAGAATGTATTGGTTAGTTCCAGAAATCGTTTCGCCAGAGATGTTGTAGACCCCTTTAAGTGTTATATTGCCATTTTCCTCATAGGAAACATCTTGTATCATCATATAAGTATCGTTGGTCACTGTTTCGTTGTCCGAGTATGGAGCAATATAACCTGTATAGGTGTCCCTTATCTTACTCCAGTCGAAGGTAGTGGAAGACGGATTCCATGTTACTTTGATACCCAATGATTGTGTGGTATAACTGATGTTGTTGCCTTTCATCCTGCTTGGATGCTGATGGTATTTCATGATTTGTGCCATGGCTGTGGCCACGCATCCTGTTACGGTACGTGTGCCGTTAACCGTAGGGCAGGCAATGTTGTAAGGAGCGTTCTGCCCAAAGGCGATGTCGCCCAAGAGTGGAAGAACATAGGAGGAGTTGGTTGAGTTGGCAAAGAGTTTGCCGCGTGCCCTGCGTTTGGCTACGAAACTTTCGGGCGTGTTGTTCATCTTCTCCACATAGGTCTGCAAAAATGCTTTCATGGGTTCAGGCATTTTGTTGCCATCGAAACGGGAAGAAGCTGAATAGGCAATTACTTCGGGCAGACGTGTGTCGGCAGAAACAATCACATAGCCAGGAGCACCATTGGTGAAGGCGAAGATGTAGAATGCTTCCTCGTCGTTCTTGAAGAGAGAGGCATCTAACAAGTCGGATGATTTGCACTTCACGTCAAGCAGTGGAACTTGGAAAGGGACAGTCTGGGCGTTTTCGAGATTGAAGGCAGCGTAAGCAATCGACTTCATCTCTTCGAGGGATCTCTGTGCTGCAAAGGCAGCTGTAGTTGCCATGAAAGCAGTCAACATGATAGCAATCAGGCGCTTGCTGAACAATCGATTTTTTGTTTTCATTGAATAAATAGTTTTAGATTAATTTCTGATTTAAAGAGCAAAATTAGTGATAATCTTTGTGAAAATGTGTTTATTTGGTAATTTTTTTGTTAAAAATTAGGAATCTTCGTACACAATCAATAATTTTGCATGAATTTTACCAATATTAAGAACACATTTTTAACGTCTCCTACAATTAATATTTGTTATGAAAAAAACAGTTCAGAAAAACGTCTTATTGCGAGGATTCGCTTTTGCCATCATGGTCATGTTTGTTACCGTTTCCTATGCTCAGAAGCACTGGGTGGGAACTTGGGGTACAGCTCCGCAATTAGTTGAACCTCACAACAATCCGCCAGCACCAGGTCTTGCAAACAATTCGTTGCGAGAGATAGTGCAAGTGTCGATAGGTGGCAAGCAAGTGCGACTGAAACTCACCAACGAATACAGTAAGGAGGCAACGGAAATACGAGCTGTGGAACTGGCTATTGCAAAAACCTCGGGCAGCAGTAGCGAGATAGATGAATCAACCACAGTCAGTTTGACATTCAATGGAAAACCATCGGTCACAATGGCAGCAGGAGCCACAGCAGTGAGTGACCCAGTTCGCTTGAAGATAGGACCTCGAGAGAATGTGGCAATCACCATTCATTATGGAGAGGCATCCTCCACGAGTGTTAGTGGGCATCCAGGTTCACGTACCACATCCTATCTGAAGGAAGGAAACACGACGGATTTCACGAATGCCATCAAGACCGACCATTGGTATTCCATCTTGGCACTCGAAGTGATGGCTCCTAAAAAGGCTGGAGCAGTTGCCATTCTTGGCAATTCAATCACTGACGGACGAGGCTCCACCACCAACCAGCAGAATCGATGGGCAGATGTGCTGTCACGTAGATTGCTCGCCAATAAGGCAACACGAAACATTGGCGTGCTCAACATGGGAATTGGTGGTAACTGTGTGTTGCGAGGCGGATTGGGTCCAACAGGCTCCAGTCGTTATCAGCGTGATTTGTTCGGACAGGAAGGAGTGAAATACATCATTCTTTTCGAGGCAGTGAACGATTTGGGTGGCTCACGCAATGGAGTGGAAACGGCAAAAGCCATCATTGAAGTGTATGAAAAAATCATCAACCAAGCCCATCAGCAAGGCATCCAAGTGTTTGGAGCTACCATCACCCCTTTCAAGAAGAGTTTTTATGAGAATCCAACACGGTTAGAGGGACGCAATTATCTGAATCAGTGGATTCGAACCACGACGATGTTTGATGGAGTGATAGACTTCGATGCAGCGGTTCGCAACCCTGATGACCCAGAAGTGATGCAAGAACGTTTCCTTTTCGAAAACGACTGGCTGCACTTCAATGCATTGGGTTACGAAACAATGGGCAATGCCATCCCATTGGAACTGTTTTAAGTAAACAAAGTTAAAAAGCCTCACCCCCAACCCCTCTCCAAAGGGAGAGGGGAGTAGAATGAAACGAGGAGCGTGAAGTGTGAAGCGATTTCATCCAGATGGCATTTTTCACTTTTCACTCTTCACTTTTCATTTTTTGAATCCTTATAAATCCTTTAAATTACTGATTGATTCTACTCCCCTCGCCCTTTGGAGAGGGGGTGGGGGTGAGGCTTTTCACTTCCCAATCTCCTCCAATTTTCCTGTCACAGAATCGATGATGAAGCCACGGGTGATGACATCGCGAGGCATGAGAGGATGGTTGCGTACCGTAACGACCGTCTTTTTTACACTCTCCTCAGCATCGTGGAACCCTTCAAGCCAGTGGTCGAGGTCGATGCCACACCGCTTGATGGTGTCGAACGTCTCGTCGGTGATACCTCGTTCCCGCATGTGTCCTTCGAATTCACGGAACGACATGTGGCAAGCTCCACAAGTGGTGTGAGCAATCACCATATTTTCATTCACCCCCAGTTCATAGACCGCCACAAGCAGGGAACGCATGGCGGAATCGAAAGGCGAAATGACCAGTCCGCCAGCATTCTTAATTATTTTAGCATCACCATTTTTCAGTCCAAGTGCTGCGGGAAGAAGTTCCGTGAGACGCGTATCCATGCAAGAGAGAACCGCAAGCTTCTTGTCAGGATACTTGTCGGTGATGTATTTTTCGTAATAACGTTCTTCTACGAATCTCTGGTTATATTGAAGTATTTGGTCAATCATATCATTAAAAATTGTTTCAAGTTTCAAGTTTGGCTATCGCCAAGTTTCAAGTTTCAGGTTTGCTTCGTCGAGCTGAAGGTTCAAGTTTCAGGTCCACTACTGTCCACTAAAATCCGTTAACATTTCTCTGAATAGCCTATTTACTCTACATTTCTGAAACCAAATAGCACTCCCTACTTTTGAA
>OCVV011333776.1_pt1 | contig 12297 bp, 6 predicted proteins | sample 1539721 | NCBI WGS metagenome assembly OCVV01 (sample SAMN02144230, study PRJEB22623) | gut metagenome | biome: sheep rumen | host: Ovis aries | place: New Zealand | reverse complement strand
CCCTTCATCAGCATCCTCACACCCAGAGTACCTATGTGGCCAGCGGTTGTTTTGAAGTAACCATCGGTGACAAGAAACAGATTCTCAGGGCTGGTGATGGCTATTACGTAGCTCCCAACCTGCCGCACGGCTGCATCTGCTTAGAGGCTGGCATCCTTATCGACACCTTCAGCCCAATGCGTGAGGACTTTCTGAAATAAACGAACTATGACAGAACTATTTGAAGATACTCTGAGAAAAGACCTGCACCAGTTTCTGCTCTCTATGAAAGAGGTGGATCAACGGTTGCCAGAATGTCCTGACGTGGAGGAAAAATGGGAGTCAATCGCTCAGGCATACATCCCCGATGGCATCCGCGAGTTTCAGGACTTCCCTTCTGCCTCGTTGGGCTGGATGATGTATATCGGCATGGCTGTGGCAAAGATGTGGGACACGGAATGGGAGATTTGTTCAAAGGTCGATGGTCTCTACGCCTATATGCGCGACAAACGAGGCTATGACCACTTGGACGAGTACATTCGCGAAGAAGTCCTGAAACTGCAGGGCATTGACTATACCGTTCTGGAGAAGGTCACAGGCGAGTGTGCTTCTCGTGTCTATAACGCCCTGATGCACCAACATATCGAGCCTGGCACCAAGGAGGCTTTCGACGCCTACGTTTCTTGCCTCCACCAGCTCTACCTCTTTGGAGCTGCCATGCAGTTGAAGCGGATGGGCTATCACATGACAAAGATAAATTGACATGACCATCGACACCACCAACCTATGCTCCCACCTGCAACGGAAGCTGTTTGATGAGGATGGCATCTATCATCCTCTTTGGATAGCCATGCAGGATGACCCCGAACTGACCGCCGTAGTCCGCTCACGTCAGTTGCACATCTACCGTAATGGCAAGAAGGTCTTGGTGCTGGCAGGCAAGTCTGCTCCCAAAATCATCAGAGAGGATCCTATCTGCGAGTTAGCAGTTTGTTAGCAGAATTATCATTCCACTTACGCCAATGGATTGCAGAAGTTGTTCATACTGCCACCATATTTCTTTTCCAACACCTTACAGATGCTTTGATAATCAGGCTCACGATAGAAGCACGACAATACTTCTATCTGCCTTTGGCCGATGATTTCATTTGTAAGCATCTCCATGCATTTACATGCTATTGAATAGTTGTCATGCAGTATCTTTTTATGTTAAAAGAGGAGTTACGCGTTTTATTATTCTATAAAGTGACTTATTTCAGAAGCAGGATCACGATAGCAGCAATCGCAACAAGTAAGACGGCATTGACAATCAGGCTGTATTTCAATTTTGTCTGAATCCCCAATAGCGAGTCCTTAAACTCTTCTGTCGCATTGGATAGCTTTTCTGTGGCAGCATTAGACGATTTTATGACGGCCTCTCTGTCCTTTTCAAAGTCTTTCACTTTTTGGGCGTAGTCTTTTCCTACATAGCCCACCAACTCTTGGACTTTTGTTGTAATAGTCCCTAGTTTGCTGACATACTCCAATGTCGTTGTATTTAGGTTACTAAAAGAACTTACCGTCCTTTCTACTTGTTTGCGAGCAGATTCTACATCCTGAAGACCTTGCTCTAACTCCTTAAGAGTCTTGTTGATTCTCTCGTCTATCATTGTTCTATGTATTTTTGAGTTATTCTAGTTAATTCATCAGCGTGCATTTCAAGTTGAACTGCAAGCTGAATTTTTTCAATATACCCTTTGTCTTCTGGAAGAAGGGCAGTGTGGTCTATGAGTAATTGAGTATATTCGTCAAGAAGTTCAAGTTCCCCTTGTGAAGAATATAATTTCATAACGGCTTTGTAGTCGTTAAACAGTTCCTCTTCAAGCATTTCATTCTCATGTTGTCCGAGGAAAAGAATACAGAAAATGTTTAGTAGGTTCAATACAGGGTTTATTTCTGCAACAGCCCTTCTAATCAGACGCACAGCACCTTGCAAATGCTTGATATTGTCTTTTTGAGAATCATTGTTTACAATGTCTGGGTCAACCACTCTCATGTACTTTTTCACCAAGCTAAAATCGGATATTTCACTCTCGCTATGAATATCATAATTGGTATCGTCTTTCAGTGAGAATGGTATCTCCTGACTTACACTTGAATCGTATGTGACATAGCCTTCTCTTGCATATTTCGAGTTGAAGTAATAATAGATGAAGTCTTTCAGGTCCTCATTAGTCTCCTTCCAGTCTTTACCAGAGTTGATAGCCATATTGCAGAACTGTTCCATATCCAGTATGCCTCTGGCTCTCTTGTCGGCAATGCTCCTATATATGAAAGATGTAAGGTGCTTTAAGCATGCCATAATAACCCCTTCAGTAGCGGCTATCTGCTTAACTTCATCAATCATGATGTCCACCCTGTCTTCGGAATAGTACTTCCGATAATACAGGCGGAGATGATCATAATAATGCGACTCATCTTGGCATACAGTCGTAATACGGAAAGTCCTCTTATAATAATCCTCTGTGAAATCGTCTATTAGACCAATAATGCACATGCGGTAGATTGCCTTTTGTATTGCATCCTTATAGTCTGCGGATCCATAGCTCCTTATATAACTAAACCTTCCATCTACTTTGACATTCTCTGCGTTTCTTGTTTTGAACAATGGCATGCTTCTGCTTCTCAAATACACATTGTATTCGTCGAGAACCTGTTCGTTTTCTTCGTATGATACGTAATAAGTTAAAATAGTTCCTTTTGGGTACCTTTTAATAAATTGAAGGATACCTTTACTATTTCCAAATATTGGATTCCCAATTCCTGCAAATTCCTCATTACTGATCCGGACATGTAAACCATTCATGAGTAACTGCATAACATAAATTTCAAAGTCCTCGCCAAGGAAATTGCTATCATAGAAGAATTTGTTGTTTGTGTAGTCAGCAGAAAAATGACTCCATTGGTTTGTTCTGGCATTCTTGACGGGGAATGTCTTTGAAGCATACATGATAGTTGCTAAAGACATCTTCTTGTCACGTCCTGCACGTCCAGCCTCCTGAACAAATGATTCCAAAGAACCTGGATAGTTCAAGTGAACCGTTAAACGCACATTTGGTTTGTCAATACCCATACCAAAAGCCTTCGTAGCTACCATCAAATTGGTTCTTCCAGATAGGAACTCATCCTGGCAAGAAGTATCATCACCACCTTTATACGTAGAAAAGCGATTAATATGATGATTCTTCAGAGAGTTTGAAACCGTGGGTACGCTCAGGTTTGATCTTTCAGAAGCTCGTAGGCAGAATACTATACCTGCTGTATTCGTTCCTCTTGCTGAATACCAATCTTCGTCTACGTCTGTATTTAGGTCGGTTTCATTGATTTCTTCCTTCTTGTTAGTATCATTTATGTTCTCCCTTTCGAGGAATCGCTTCTTTATCACACTGACGTTGGCATCATCTTGGATTTCTTCCAGTTTTCCAGTTGCATCGTTGATTGCATCAAGAAGAGCATCTTCTTTAATATCTCCTACGTCCCAGGCCCTTGAAGCGGACGAAGCATCTACAGGATATACATAATACTGTAACTCCAGACGATTTGTGTTTTCATATCTGACAGTGGCATCGTCTTCCAATGAATATGAATTACTTCCCGACAGCTCTCTTTCTACATCAGCGAGAACGTCAAACGATGCAGTTGCCGTCAGCCCAAACAAAGATATGTGATTATCTTCGCCTTCGACTTCTTTGGGCAGAACATAATTGAAAAGATTCCTTCCCAGATGCAGGTAAGCAAGTCTGAAGTCATGGCCCCACTCAGAGACGCAATGAACTTCATCGATAACACCATAAGCAAAGAATACGTCTGATTCGCGCATTGAACGCAGGACTTCCCTGAATCTATGTATGCTCAGTCGCTCTGGAGACAAAAACATGATTTGTATTTGAGATCCTGTAAGTGCATTTTCCCTACGTTCTCTTTCTTCTCTGTCTTTGGTTATGTCGCTGTTGATGTACGAAATACAGTCAATACCAGTTTTAAGCAACCCATCATATTGGTCTTTCATCAGACCTCTTAATGGATCAACAACCAAGGTAACTCCTGGCTGCAGCATTGCAGCCAATTGATATGTGAGAGATTTGCCACCACCCGTTGGCAACAGCCCAATAACACTCTTCAACTGTAAGGCACGGCTAAGAATAGGAAGCTGGCCTGGTCTGAAGTCTTCCTTTCTGAAAATAAGGTTAAGGAAATATCTCAGATGATTGCAAATTTCTTCGATATTGTGGTAATTGCCCTGCGCGTCTCTCTCAACAAGAGGCTTATACTTAATTCTTTCTGTTGTATATAGGAATCTTTCTGCATAGACATTCTTCGAGGACCGAACAATGAAATAGCAGTCGTTGATAGCCTTATATTTCGAGAACACGACCTCTTCTGGATTACAAATCTGGTCTATAGAGACATCAATGATGGCATCATAAGTTACCTCTGTCTTTGCCTCCTTTTTGCTATGAACGTTGATGGCGGGCAGAGTCATTCCACTGTAATCCTGTGTCATAGCAACGACATGGTGATATAACTCAGAAAAATCGTTAAGGGCAAGCTTTGCCACCGATGTGTCATCTTCAATGATAAGAATCTCCCAGGCATCCTTCTTCAAATCCAAGCGATCTGATATGATTGCTTCTACGAAGGTCTTTTGAATACGTGCTACTGCATTGAGACTCTTTACCTTGTCTTTAGAACTGATAGCGTCCAAAACCTTCTGGCTTGCTATTGTTGGACGGCCTCGTGAGATAAGGTTGCTGACAAGGGCATAGACAGGACAGAGATTCTTGTGTGCCGTCATGTCAAACGGAGCAAGAACCTCAAATGCACTTTGCAATAAGGACCCTTGTAGGTCTGTGTCTGAATATGAAGCAAATAGCTGGACAGGAGCAAAGTAACTGTACTTGTGGAGAATGTCCCTATTACGTGCAAGACTATATGTGAAGCTCTTTATCAGGCAACCATACGCCTTTCCGTTAGGATGACGACCAAAGTTTACATCCCGAAACTCGGTAAATACGCGAACGCCTTCCTTCTTAAAATAGTAACTGAAGGTGTTGATTCGACTTTCATTAAGATTTGCAGGACCTATGCACAGGGCTATATGTTGAGATCCAGAAGAGGTAATCATCTTAGAAACCCCCTTTAGACTGACCGCTTCAATATCAAGGATATTCGAGAATATATGTATGGCACATGGCTCGTGAACATCAATTTCAGTGATAGAATTGCTGTTGTCCTCATTATCCGAAGGCAAATAGTAGGGTAAATCGATTATTTCTGCTGAATGATTTCCTAATGCCTGTCTCACATGCAGCACAGCACGCTGTCTTGCCACGTTCGATGGCTCCTCCAGAGTAATTTTCTTTAGTTTTGATAAAGTGCCCTGTTCCCGAAGCTGTTCTATTACAGCGACAGTACCAATACCCTGTCCGCATCCCCAGTCATATATCTCAACTCCATTACTCAAAGATTTATAAGGAAATTCATTCTCGTCCAAGGCTCGTTGTAGCTTATGGTGGTGCATAGGCCCATAAGCTGCCATATATGCACAACACTGTTCTTCAGTTTCCAGCACAGCAGTTCCGTGTTCCAACGTTCGACCTTTACTGTCTCTATATGCCCAAGGACAGGATTTGAAGGCTACAGGGACATAACTCAATGAAACTCTTATTATGTCACTGATAGATAGGTTGTTTATCCTTTGAATATCGTTTATATAGCCCATATGCTTGTCGATAGAGTTATATTCCTGTTATCGTTTCTCCTCTTGGGTTTGCCTTATGGCATTCCCAGTTTTGTAGTGCCAATTGTTTCGTTGCATTGGCATAGCAGTATTCACACAGGTGCGGGCAGGTGTTATATTCGCCAATATCTTTCGATGCCATACATTCACAGAACTGCCGCTGACCAGGATCTTTCTTGTGTTTACTGATAAAATAACGGTTGTTAGGTAAGCGTATTGCCCCTTCGGGCAGCTCCGGCTCACCAAACAAAGATGGTGTAGGAACATCCTCTATCTTCACTTTCATAAAGTCCATCAGTTCCTTGTCATCCCATGCAAGACGAGTTATCAAATCGCCATCAATACAACGATTGTGTAAAATACCATATTTGTCAATATCTATCTTCTCACCGCAGGTAGCAAGTTGATAATTCCAACCTCGTTCATGGTTCATGGACGATAGCTTCTCCGCAAATTCTTCCATCTGTCTTGCTTCCCATTCATGGTATGGAATGCCATTTACTTCAAGGTTGTGTTTTACCTTTTTATATGTGGCGATGTCTGCATAGCTGAAAACTAGTTTTTCCGTGTAGCCTTTCAGCTGGTCGCCAATATTTTGAATCTTATTCAGCAAGTCATCAACAGAAACGGTGTCAGTCAGTATCAGTGGGTCAAATCTCCAGATGACAACTCCCTTGCCTAATTGATCTACAAGCAGTTTGAATGTTTCAATACGATTAGCCAGAGAAGGTACTTTTTCAAGTTTCTCATCTTCATAGTCGTTTAGAGTGTATTGTATGTAACAATTGATTTTCCGTTCTTTGAGAATATGGAGATATGGCAATAGTGGACGAGGATTCTTAGACCAAAACACTATGAATCGCGTCTTTTCGTATGAAACATAGGACTTAACCCCATTAAAAGGATTTGTCCAGGCAGAATAACCTTTTTCTAATCGGTCAAAGAACCAATCGGCATAAAAAGCAGGAATGTCAGTACTTCTACTGGCCGACACAATTAATGGAGCCTGAGCTTTTACAGGATTGCCATTTATGATTATTTCTGTTGGTTTCCAAGTTGCCATAATTACTCAATTTAGATTGATTGCTAAATAGTCCATTCCCATTTCTTCTGGAGAAAAGGGAGAGTCCTTTTTATAAAATACAATATTACTGTGATTGGAAGAATCCAATACATATCCGCAAGAACACACAATATAACTTAATGAATCACATTGCCAACTATTTATTTGCAATGAACAATCTAGATCAAAGCATCTAAGCTGGTCGCGCAAATCCATTGCATATAGTTCGTAATCATCAATAAAAGTGTCAAGAGCATCTGATATTTTCTTCTGTTCCATTCGGCTCTTATCCTTATAGTTGTCGCTGTTTAGAACTTTATCACGCCATTTGTTTTTGTTGAATTCAACTATTGGATATTTTGTGAAGATATAACTTGGCACCTTTGGATCTATTTGAATGCATGTAATAAACGATGCAATCAGATTGTAATAAGGAAAAAGTATTCGCGGCATTTCATAAGCCTTTAACAATGTGTTCTCTACATACTGTTTCAACATCTCTTTCCTAAAAATGATTGCAATACGTTCAACGCATGTAATATCTCTTAATGAAACTGGAATAATATTAGCAGAATCAACCGAAGATCTTACATATTCGTCATCAGCATCATTGTTGTCATATGCAATTATATAGGTATTCTCTGATAATGATTGATTGCCAGACAAGTAGGGAAGGTCACAAGTTACTACAAATCTTAATTTTTGAGAGCCAACCATAACATTGATTACTCCATACTCGTCAACGGAAAGACGTATGTCTGGACAATTATCACGTTGAGCTTTCCATTGCTTATCCGTACCTACGATATTATAGCCAAGATACTCGATGTCTTTAACTGCATAATTGATTATTGATATACCGTAATTTCGGACATTGTTGATAATATATTCATCAGCATCTGCCTTATTATCGTCAGGATTAGCATTTTCTTCTTTGAGTAATAAAACCCAAAGTTTCTTTAGATACCTATAATGTTTGTCGTTAATCAGAACGTTTGTGTCATGATATTGTACAGACTTGACTAAACGTTGATCTACATTATAAAACAAATCATACTGACGGAGCTTTAATAAAGAGTCTCTTAACTTTTTGAGACGTTTCATTGTGGAAGTCACAATCTGAATGTCAGCGTTTGCTGCCTTGTAATTCCCAGATTGTTCGTCATAAACCTTTCCGGCAAGACTAAGTTCTCTTCTTACTTTCTTATACCAACAATCTTCTGATTTCTCATGTTTTTCTATCAACTTGGAATACTCAATGAGAAATTCTGTAATGTCACGTGTATATCGCAACTTTCTTTCCAGATGATGTGCTGCTCTTGTGACCAATGCAATAACTAATTGATTTTCGAAAACATTCTCATCGGAAATTATCTCCTCTGTCAATATACGACTTGGCCTAAAACTGACTAATCCTTTATGGAGCCAATCTTCTGTATGAGCAGCCAAATATTGGTTGCTTCTATTTGAAATACGCTTTGCTCTTGAAACTGGTACTTTTTCGATTGTACGATTGAGTTTAGAGTATGGTGCATGGAAAATTGCTTCAATATGCTTGAAGTCTTCTTCCATTTGCGTCGCAAAATCACCAAATTCTAATCCATTCTTAATTCCCTGTAGCAAAGGAATTGACCTGAAATCGCCGTTCTCTACAGATTCTGAAATGATTTCAAAGATATTATGCTTATCTTTGTTAACATCGTCTAAAAGTTCCTGATGAATACGTTGACCTTCTTGAACTTTATAGCTTTTTGATGTCAATTCCTTATAGGTTGAACCCATAGAAATAGCATATCTTCCTAACTCAATATCGCCAGGAAGATTGCTATCATTAAGGATTTTTCCAGTATATCTGTCGATTATCTGCATTATTTCTTTAAAATCTCAGCGTTTAACAGTTTATTTCCTTCAACAGGTTCTTGTTTCTTGAATGCCTCAGAGAACAATTTGTTATATTTCTTTTGGAAATCCTCCAAATTGTCCGCTGTCAAGTCATACCTATTCTTCAACGATCTGAACAAACGACTTGTAATCAAGTGGTCTGCTGCCTCTGCAAGACATTCGGTGGTATCTTCTCCAAGTGCAATATAGCCACATATGAACTTCCTTGCCTGTTCATCAAAACGGTTGCCAATGCCTATTCCACGGTCATTTAGCCAATTACAGAGAGATTGAGTTTTGATGAATTTGTCAAATTCCTCATATCTACTTAAGTACTGTACTTCTGCATCAGCAAATTGCTCTCGAAGCCAATGATAATCTACTGAGAGTCTGTCTCTGCTTGTTGGATTTGCAGATTTAGCCACCCGGATCTCTTCCATAACCTTGCTCTTGTCGTTGGTTCCCATAACCATGACGTTAGAGCGGTCATAAGTTTTGGGAGCGAAGTCCAAGGTTGTTTCATCATGATTGGCAGTTCCGATGAATCTTACATTAGGAGGTAACTGCATCTGACGGCCTTTGAACAACTTCGGCAAAAGTTCTTCGTCTGCATTTATCTTGATATAGCGGTCGCCAGTGCTTTGTTCCATCAATGAAAGGAAATCAGCAAAGTAATGCTCTGGATGTGACAGATTCATTTCGTCAAGAATGATGAGGAAAAGGGTGTTCTTGTATTTGGGTTGAGCGGCTAAATACAATGCTTTGAAGAAATCCGTTTCCTTGTATTTCTTTTCAAAGTTGTTGTAAAAGCCCATCAAGTCCATATTATCACGCCAACCAGATTGAATGGCGCAAATGCGGTATGGCTCATTTCTATTTCCATTATCGTCCTTACCTGTGTACCCCTCTGCACCAGCAACAAGTGCCTTTGCAATTTCACGCGGCAAACTTGTCTTACCTGTACCACTTATACCTTGTAAAATGCTAAGGAGTGACATGTTAAGTCCTGCCATAAAGGTACGAATGGTCTTCTGATCATAATAGAATGGCTTGGGGTCTTTGGCACTGGCCATGTACTTCTGCAAATACTCAACAAGTTCCTTTAAGCTATTTGGGCGGATATATCTTAACTTGCGGTTTGCAAGTTCAGCATCTTCATCCATGTGTCTTGTCTGTTCAAAAGCACTTTGCTTGGCTTTCTCCTCGTCTTTAAGTTGATTGATGGTCTCATGCAAGTCTGCAACAGTTCTCAACAAACTTTTTTCTCTTGCCTTTGAACTGTCAATCTGTGCCTTATATGTATTGATTTCAAGTATATAGGCATCGGCATTATGTAAAGAGAGTCGAAGTTCGCTAAGTCTTTCTTCGCTGACTTTGTTTTCCATCTCACGTATTTTAGCCTTCAATTCTGTGACAGCATTCGCTTTTTCTTCGTATTCTGCCTCAGAATGGCGTGAATCCAACTCTTCCTCCAGCTTCTTGCATTTCTCTTTGAGAATATTTTGTTCTTTAATCATCTTCTCTGCATCAGAAGACTCAAAAGCAGACATGAGTTCGCGCTTGAAGTCGGATAGTGATTTATTCTCTCTTTCTAACTTCATGTTCTTGCTCTTTAACGAGAACTTTTCATCTTCCAAATCATTAATCTTATCATCATACTCATCTTCTATTTCCTGTCTGATGCGTTTCTCTGCAGATTTCTTGGAAGACTCAAAGAGTTTACGCTTTCTTTCAAGTTCTGCTTTATCTGCCTCTAACTGAAGATTTTGCTCGTCTAATTCTTCTTTCTTCTTATTGAGCTCAGAAAGAGAGCTAATATAAGATTCATGCTTCTTACCCATATCTTCAACCAGAGTTTTGGTTGAATTGGTAATTTCTTCTTCAGTAGAGCGCATCGAATCCAAAAGGCTTTTTATGACAGTGGTATATTCTCCATTGTCTATAGCCATTTTCTCCTCGTCGAGCTTCTTCTGCCTATCGTTATTCTGCTTTCTTTCTGATTCAAGTTTCTTTTCTTCATCTTTTTTATAGACCTCAAAATCCTTTTTGTCTTTAGCCAATGTAGCTTGATCTTGAAGATGCTGGTCTTTAATTTCTTCAGCTCTCTTTTCGATCGCCTTGATTCGGACCAACATATCATGAAGTTTGCTGATGTAGCCATCAACATTACCAGTTTTCTTAATGTCTTCTATCCTCTGAGCATCTTCTTTGGTATCAACAAGTTCCTCTGCAGGGATTCCCGCAGCTTCAACTGGCATTTCTTCTTCTGAGAATGTAGTAATCTTATCCACTTGTTCTTGGGTAAGATCTGTCACAACCTTAACATGAGAATCAATATTCTTGTTATTTTGGTTATTCTTATTCTTATTTTTGTTCTTATTCTTTCCCATTATTCCAGTGTTTTAATATAATCGTTAATTAAATCTGTCATAAAGCTGAAATACTCTCTGGCATCAACTCCAGTAAATGCCGAACTTCTGTCTTGTGACTCAGTAGTACCATGACCAACATGATTACGCATTTCTGTTATGCCAACGATAGTATCAATTCGATTCTTGAAAACTTTAATGACCTTGCAGTCTTCAAGGTTCGGTTCACATGAAAGAGACATAATGAACTTCATCAGATAATCGAGAAGAGAACGCCCTTTCCAATTTCTTGTTTTCAATTTTAATAAAACATTTGGAACGAAAGTGGTATCAGAAAGGATCTTTTTCCTATATACTGCCTTCAAGCAGTCTTGTCTGTCCACCTGTGCAGCATATTCACCATAATTGTTGTCCAGGTCTTCATAAATATCCTCTCTATCTGTTTGGTCTTGTAATAATATGCTCTCAATAGCAGACTGCATATTCATGAAGAACATTTGCTTCTGAGCATGACGGATTGATTTGAAGTCATTACGCTCCATCCGCATATAAGAATTAACTACGTCATGTATGGCTTGCTGAATATTAGAGTCCATCTTCTGGAAATTATCATCAAAAACGATAGCGATTCTTTCCTGGACCTGTTCCTCAAACCATTTTACACTTTCATCAAACTTCCGATTGTTTTCAGTAACAACATCCTTGAAGGTGTTGAACAGAACGGTTGAAAACTGTCTGTTGGTTTTCTTTTCCTTTTCAAGATATAGCTTCAGCTCATAGTTATTCCCTTTACCGAAAGGATCAAGAACAAGCCAGTCATCATCGTACCCATTATCCCCTTGTGGGAGATAGATGTAAGTACATACCATCACAGTCTCTGGCTTATTGTTGGGGATATACTTAATCTGAAACATTTGTTGAGTAATGTCTTCAACATCGCCATCGCCCTCCATATCCCTGTAGGTGGAATTCTTTATAACTTGAAGAATTTCTTCCTCTGAAGGTGGAAGGCCAAGCGTGTTATCACTCTCAATAATGTTCAATGGAGCCTCTACAGATCTTGTTCCTCTCTCTGTATTATAGACAAGTTCACCATTGGAAACTTCGGCAAAATTTACTTCTCTCTGATAATAAGGAAAGAGTTCATTACCATCATCGTATGAGAAAATATAGCCAATCTGCCTTTGAGAATCATCTACTATGAATCCATCAGCATTGTTACGCAT
>OCVV011314969.1_pt1 | contig 12300 bp, 9 predicted proteins | sample 1539721 | NCBI WGS metagenome assembly OCVV01 (sample SAMN02144230, study PRJEB22623) | gut metagenome | biome: sheep rumen | host: Ovis aries | place: New Zealand | reverse complement strand
CCGCTGGAGCCGCTTGACGAGCATCTTGACGCCTACAAGGCCCACATGATCCAGAATTACGGATCCGGAGTCCAGTCCTGCTACAGGGGCTTCCGCCTTTACGACACCGACAGGACCAAAGAAGCGGTCAAAGAGATCATCGCCTGGTACAAGGAGCATAGGGATATTCTCAACAGTGACATCATACATCTTCGCCGCCCCGATGGACGGGACTGGGACGGGATCATGCATGTCAACCCCAGCCTCGAGGAGAAAGGCTTCGTCATGCTGTACAACCCTACCGGAGAGGAAATTACCCGCACGATCTCCCTGCCGCTCTACTACACCGGACTGACCAGGATGGCGAGAATCTCAGAGCGTGGCGGCAAGGCCCGCAGCGTCCGTCTCGACAGAGAATACAACGCCGAGGTGAAAGTTACCATCCCCGCCGACGGTTACACCTGGCTAGTTATCAAATAATCCCAAGACCGAAGAGAAACCGCCAAAACTGGCTGGAAGGTCGGATACATTCTCACATGCGGGCGATTGCCGAGGTCCCCTGATATAGATGATACAACCATGAGAAAGTCTGTTTTCACTCCTGTCTTTTGCTTGTTGATGTTGCTTCTGGTGGCAGCAATGCCTGGCTGTACGAAGAAGACGGCTGAATCGAACGTCCCCGAGCTGATCTCATTCGATGTAGAGTCCGGCCCTTTTTCTGCCACGATGGAAGCGAAGTTCACCCACCCGGAGCGCGTTTTGAATCCGGTTTTCCGCCTCTGGGAGACCGGAGGGAAGAGCGCAGCCGTCACTTGCCCGGCGACGGTTTCCGGGAATGTCTTCAGAGGGCAGTTCGGGGATCTTCGCCCCAATGTCCGCTACCACTGTGGCATTTCCTGGTCCACCTCTGCACTCCCCAACTGGGAATCGCCGACCTTCGATTTCGATGCGAAACCCTATCCCATGCCGGTTGTCCGGCTGTTGTCCATTGAAGCGGGCGCCTATGATGCCGTCGTTCGATTCCGCTTCGACCAGGAGGAGTATCTGCGGAATTATTACTGCTACTGTTGGATAGAGGGAACGCAAGGCGCCTACAACAAAGCCAGGACGGAATTCGAAAAGGAGGGCGATGAATATGTGTGCAGGATTACGGAACTTATCCCGGAATCATTTTATGAATTCCATGTCGATTATTCCAATCTGGGAGCGATTGGAGAAAGGTTCACGACGCGGTTCCTGACTCTTCCGCCTCCATACACAGTCAACGTGGAACAAGTGGTGAAGCCCTCCTACACCTCGGCCGTCCTTTCCGCGACATTTGATGCGGACATCACATACACACCCTGTGGGATCATGTTCAATCGGAACAGCTCCATGGAAATCTGGGAGGACTATCCGCTCACGCCCAACGACGACCGGATCGAGGTGGAAGTCACCGACCTGATGTGGTATCAGGTGTATGGTTTCTATGTTTATTACACGGTGGAAGGGGAGATTCACAAGACTGATTTGACATCCTTTTACCCGCTGGTCGTGCCTGCGCCACAGCTCTCCTCCCTACAATATGAGATCCAGGGACGCTCCGTTGTCCTTCAGGCCGAGATTTCCCCTGTCGAAAACCTGTCGGGCTCTGGATTCATCCTCTTGGACGAGCACGCAATCCTTCCCGACGGTCATGAGACCTGGAGAGCGCTGCAAGTGGAGGTACCCCCTCAGGGCGGAAAACTGTACTACGTCTGGGAATCTCTCGTTCCGGGGATGGAGTATGGATTCCAGGCCTACGGTCGGAACGTTTCCGGACTCAAGTACTCGGACATCATTTACTTCACGCTTCCGCCGGAGTAGGACGCGTATTCCGTTTTTTCATTGTTCATCTGCTTTCGGGAAAGGCACGTAATATCCAGGATAAATCGCCACGTCTGTTTTGTAATTCTTACCGTCTTTAGGGGATTTCATATGCAGTTGGTAACAATTTGATACCAACTCAAAATCTTCTGTAATCAGCCGGCCTTTCAATACTTTCCAGTATTTTCTGGCACCGTCATAGTCTGGCGCTCAGTTAAAACACCACACACATCCACAATAGAGAAAAACCATTCCTGTTTCTCTTCAGCCCATGCTGTCCGTACCTTCTAGTTCTCTAATCCAAAAGCAAGGCTGATGCAAATCATTGCAAGGTAGGATTGGGACATTATCTGCAATCTTCAAGAATTAGTTTTCTTGCCATATTGAGCAGAGACATCCTCAAGAAGCAGGAAACGGTCGAAGTCGCTCTGATAAAGCCGGTCTTGGATGATACGGTATTTTTCCCATTCAGTTTCTGCGTGTATTCTAGCCATTTCAGCACTTACCTTTCCGGAGTCTGCAAGAACCTCACGGTCCATAAGGGTCAGAAAGCCGTTGAGCCGGGTTTCCCAGTCTTCCATTGTCATGGGAATGTGTCTGCGGGCCATGCTCTCAGCCAAGTCCAGATAGGCCGATACCATCCGGCTCAACTGTCCCAATTCGTCCTCATTCAGGTAATTCTTGGCGATGGTTGTGTCTGATTTCCGGACCTTGCCGCCTGGAGCATCCGCCCATGTCGTGAGGCCCATGTGCTCTTTGTCGGCATCCGCCCTTTCCATGATGAGTTCCGCAGCGGTGTGTCCGTGAATGGCATAGTGGAGCTTATTCTGGACAGTTGCGTAAAAGCGAATCGTGGCAGGTGCTTGGGGATCATAATCAAGCGAGGTGGCGTAAATGTCTGTTATTTTCTGGTAAAACTTGCGCTCGCTCATACGGATTTCCCGGATTCTCTCCAACTGCGCGTCGAAATACTTGTCCGTCAAGAAACCGCCTTCCTTAAGCCGGACGTCGTCCATCACCCAGCCTTTGATGGTATAGTCCTTGACAATGGCATTGGCCCACTTGCGGAACTGGACGGCGCGTTCATTGTTGACTTTGAAGCCCACGGCAATAATCATCTGAAGATTATAGTGCAACGTATCTCGATGGACCAAGCGATTACCTTCCTGTTGAACTATCCGAAAATTTCGGATAGTTGAGTCCTTAATCAACTCGCCGTCGCGATAGATCTTTTCTATATGATCATTTACTGTGCGGGTATCTACTCCGTACAACTCGGCCATCAGCCGTTGTGTGAGCCAGATATTCTCGTCTTCATACCTTAGTTCGACACTTAGCGGCTGATCTCCGACAGAGGCAATATAAGTAAGATACTCTGCTGCACTGGAACGAAGGGTTATTTCCTTTTTCTTTGACATTAGCCTCAACGTTTTCTACAAAGATAATCCAATTGCTCTGTGAATCCAAATCGTTGCAAGACACAGCTGTCGGACAATGGCTCAGAATAATAGGGTTATTACAGAAGAGCACACGGGTTTGTCATTCTGAGGAACGAAGCAACGAAGAATCTGAAAAAAATTGTTATCTTTGCACCGAATTAAAACAGAATAACAATGACTCTTCGTGACATCAAGAAAGGTCATAAAGAATTGTAATGACTGATGTCGGGATATATCGAAACAGGCCGCGGTGAAGCGGCCTGTTTCATTGTTCATCAGGTTTCGGGAAAGGCAGTTCTTCGGGAGATTGTATATTGTCGATGGCCTTTTCAGGTGAAACAACGCTATGTCCAAGCCTCTTTTCGACCTCCTTGCGAGCCGTTTTAGCAACCTCAGCGCCTTCTTTGGCCACGCCGGCGTTTTCTGACAATCCTTCCGGGTTGCGTTGTTTGCTGATTTCTGTTGCCGTCTCTTCCGCAAGAGCATTGAGCAGAAGCTCCATATTGGTCATGTTATCCCTCAGGTTTTCTTTCGTAAGGCCCTTGTACTTCTTGTACTCCTTCGTGGTAAGGCCACTCCAGGTTTTTGACATCAAGTCTGTAAGGAAGGCGAAATCCACCTCCTTGGTCACACCGCCACGCTTCCACTCGTCCGTGAGGCCTTTTCGGATTTCGATCGTTTTGATCCGTTGGTTAATCCAAGCTTCTGAATACCCAAGCCGACGATAATCCGCCACTGCCTGATCGATGCTGCGCTCGGGATCGATCATCTGATTGATCCTCTCTGCCGCGACCTTAGCCATCCAGCGTCTGAACGGCTCTGCTTTCTTGGAGGGGATAGATTGAATGATGCGGAACATTCCTTCCAGATTAGCGCAGCGCATTTTTTGCGGACCTCCTTCCGTCTTTATCGGGAGGAGGGGTACAATTTGTACCCACCCTTTAGCAAGTTCTGGGTCGCGCAGCTTCATTCTTTTGACATACTGCTTGGGATCGGTGCTTTCTGTGAGGATTTCGATAACATCCTCCAGAACAAAGTACCATTTGTCTTCGTCTTCTACCCAAACTGTCCGGACTCTCTTGTTCTCAAACAATTGTATTCTCTCTATATCAGACATAATCTCAACGTTTTCCACAAAGTTAATTCAATTGCGCTGCGATTGCAAACTATTGCAAGGTCCTGCCCGCAGGATTTGCCGTATCGGCTGATAATAATTATATTTGTAGAAGAGGCATATTATTATTCGAATCACTATGAAACAGACTCTTTATCGCATTGTGTCCCTGGCCATACTGTTGGTTATGGCTGCAGGCCTTTCCGTCAGCTGCGGACCTACCGAGCCTGATCCGGATCCGACACCGGCGACAGTAGCCGTTACCGGAGTATCCCTTGACAAGACCTCGCTCGACCTGCTTGAGGGTGGCACGGAGACGCTCACCGCGACCGTCTCTCCCGACAATGCGACCAACAAGAAAGTCAGCTGGAAGTCCTCCGACACTGCGGTGGCCACGGTGGACGACAACGGCAAGGTCACGGCAGTCAAGGCCGGATCCGCCACCATTACCGTCACGGCCGACGGCGGCAAGACTGCCACCTGCTCCGTGAAGGTCACCGAACAGGCGAAGATCGTGATTACCGGGAATACCGCAAAGGTCCCCGCCCGGGGTGGCACGGCAGAGTTCAAAATACAGTACAATACCTCCTACACCATCGAGATTGAGCAGTCGGCCCAGTCATGGCTCCACTTCGTGGAGACCAAAGCCATGCAGAGCGGCACGCTGATATTCAAGGTCGATGCAAACGAAGGCGAAGCACGTACCGGCAAGGCAACGGTGAAGGACAACGAGGGAAAAGTCGGGGCAATTACGTTGACGTTCGAGCAGGATCCGTTCATTGCCGTAACATCCATCCAAATCGCTCCTGAGACCGCCGAATTGGAGGTCGGGGAGACACTGGCTTTGAAGGCCACGGTGCTTCCGGACAATGCGACGGACAAGACGGTTATTTGGTCGAGCGACAACGAGGCGGTTGCGACTGTGTCAGAGGGCGGTCTCGTGACAACCCTGATGGAAGGAAAGGCCGTTATTACTGCCACTTCCGGAGAGAAGGGTGCAGCCTGCACAGTGACGGTAGCTCCTTCCGCCTATGAGAAGGAGCGCGCGGCACTGGAAGCGTTCTATTATGCCAATGACGGAGATAATTGGGAAAAGAATACCAACTGGTGCTCCGACAAGCCACTCAGCGAGTGGTATGGCATAACATTGACTCCAGACAAGAAGCACGTCCGAGGCATCAATCTGTATTACAACGAAGTCGACGGATTTATCCCTGAACAAATCGGGGATCTGTCCCGACTGGAAGAACTGGCTGTCTACAACTATATGTATTTAGCCAAAGTATCACATCCGCTTCCCGAGTCCATAGGCCGTTTGGAAAGATTAAGGGTCCTGGATCTCCAGAATTATTCTTTGAACGGAACACTTCCTGCGTCCCTGTTCGGCTTGAAAAACCTGGAGACGCTTCGGATATGCTATGCCGAGGATATGACTCCTATGCCCATCCCGAAAGAAATAGGGCAACTCACGGAACTGACAGAGCTTTGTTTAAGCGGTATGAACCTGACCGGGGGACTCATCCCGGAAATCGGAATGCTTACCAATCTTCAGCGCCTGGTCCTATTCTCCAACGAACTGACCGGCGGCATTCCGGAAACCTTCGGTAACCTCGTCAGTCTGGAGTGGCTGGATCTCTCTTGCAACGAACTCTCCGGGGAAATCCCGTCTTCATTCTACCTGCTTGATAATTTCTGGAAACTGTGGCCTGACCTTATCTGGGGCAATAAGTTTACACAGGATCAGATCCGGAAGGCAATGATTCCCGCGCCCAAATCGCCTCCCATCAAGATGCTCTCGGGAAAAACCATGGACTTGGCCGCAGAAATCGCCAGCAACCAGTACACGGTCCTGTTCAATACCGGTCCGGCTTCCGAAGGGTGGGATATCATCCCTGCCCTTGTCGAACTCTACAACGCCAATAAAGACAAGGGATTGGATATCATCACCTACTTCGACAACAACTCAAGCGATGCCGCAGATGTCGCCAAACGCGACAACGACTTCAAGGAGTTCCTGTCAGACTACAATGTTCCCTGGGATTCATTTACCAGGCATATGTACGAGAACGATCCCGCAGCACCCTTCTACACAGAAAGGGGGCACGGGCTCTATCCCTACGGCTCAATGGACGAAATTGTGGTCATCGGTCCTGAAGGAACAGTCCAATATGCGACCCTCCTGGACAGCCAGTGTCTGGCCAGGGAAAAACTGGAGCATTTTATGGATTATATCCGCGAAGTTTTTGATACGCCCGTCGTACGCTATGAGTCAAGCGATTATTCTGCTGACGGGACTGTGAAAGTGCTTCAAAAAGCCTCTGTTGGCCACGGTATCGATCTGGTCATCACTGGAGATGCCTTCTCGGACCGTCTCATCAAGGATGGGACTTTGGAAAGACTGGCACGGCAGGCGGCGGAAGACTATTTCTCCCAGGAGCCATTCAAGTCTTTCCGTAACCGGTTCAACATATATCTGGTCAACGCCGTATCCAAGAATGAAGAGTACTTCCACGGCGGGTCCACGGCCTATTCGGGTGCCTTCTGGGGACCGACGTTCGTGGGCGGAGATGACGAAAAAGCGATCTCCTATGCAACCAAGGCACTGGATGATGTCCGAATGGACGACGCAGTGATTCTGGTGCTGATGAACAGCGGACTCGGAGGGGGCACGGCCTATCTTTATAAATCGGCCGGATCCCACTACGCCGGTGGAGTTTCCGTAACCTATGTGCCCTACCGTGATCCTAAAGTAAATGACGGAATCTCACGCAAGGCGGAAGTGGTGATCCACGAGGCGGGTGGACACGGATTCGGGCGGCTCGCCGACGAATACGAAGTCCGCGCCTACGGGAGAATCAGCGACGAAGAGATCTCTTACCTGAAAGAAATGCATAAGATAAACTGGTTCGTCAACGTCGATGTCACTCCTGATCCACAAAGCATTTTGTGGAGCCGCTACATAGGCGACAGACGTTTTGCCGACGAAGAGATCGGTGTTTATCAAGGAGGATTCACCTACTTCTCCGACGTATGGCGACCGACCAGGACGAGTGTGATGAACAGCAACTACGGCAACCAGAACAACTTCTTCAACGCTCCGTCCCGAGCCCAGATCTACACTCGCATAATGAAGCTTTCCGAAGGTCAGGACTGGCAGTTCGACTACGAAGAGTTTGTCAAGTGGGATCAGGCCCATCCGACAAAAATGTCCGCGTCACCCGCTACTAAGGCCGGCATCGTGGAGACTGATGACGCAGAGAATAATGAATGCCATCCTCCCGTCATCGTGAACAAGACATGGAAGCAGGTGATCCGCAGATAAGTGGATTTTGCAAAATAATCACTATCTTTGCAACGTATTTCAAAACAGAAAGAAAGTTATGAATCTTCGTGACATCAAAATAGGTCATAAAGAATGGTTACCATATGATTTCTGATAGTTCTCTTTGCAACTGATTCAATACCAAATATAACAGCAGAGGGGTGGTCAAGCAGACCACCCCTCTGCATTTGGTTTATCGGTTATTGTTTAACTCCGATTCTTTGTAAACCTTCTCTTCTCCACTTTCATTGACATAGTATTCAATGTCATTACAATATGAATAGAAAGAACCTTCTCTCTGAAAGCCATCATTGAATAAAAATGTCAGTCTGTATCTTGAGTGGCCGAGTTTCTTTACGGTTACTTTCTTCAAATACTTGTTCACTACGGTTTTCAGTTCGTCGTCGGTTTTAGCTTGGACAATTTCGGCCTCTTGGAAAAACGGATTGGCTAGATACGCTAACTTGTTGTCAATTACTGCATTGTTATAAAGCAGGGTCTGTCTTTCATCTTCAAGAGAATGTATTTCATCCATATTTGCATCTATCATTTCATCTCCTTTCGATTCTGCCAATCTCCCTTTGATGATACGACTGTTAATCATGTCGTTTTCCTTCTGTAATGAGGTAATTCTCCCATCTATCCCTGCAAGTTTAACTCGGTTTTGGTTATAAAGCATATTCAAGTCTTCTCGCTGTTTATTCCTGTCAATATCAAGAACACCAGACATAAGATACTGGTTGATAATAATCTTGGCCAGGCCATGTGCCCCTTTCATATTCAATGAGACGGGATAACTACCTCCATTTAGTTTCAAATACCGATTGTTTGTGATGGAAGGGGACAGCAAATAGCCTTCTTCTGAATATATAAATCCTTGCAACGGATAGACATATTCTGTCCTTGATTTCCGCATATAATATTCGGGTTTAGACGTTCGTATTTCCTGAACTTTATAGAACAACTCCTTTGATATTAGCGGAGGATAAATTGAACCGGGGTCAATCTTGGCATATCTTTTTTCCCGAAGAATCCCGCAGACTTTCGTTTGATGGCTGATGAGTTTATCAGTCTTAGCGCACAAGCAGCCACGCAGCCACAGATCTTTACCAATACTTCCTGAACTCTCATAACCAGCATACCGTTCAAATATCTCTTGAACGATTGGAGCTTGTTCTGGGTGCTTTATTATGAAATGCTTGTCATCCACTGTATAGCCATAAATCGGATAACCAGTTGCAAGTTTGCCTTCTAATGTCTTCTTCTCTTTGCCTCTCATCATTCTCTCTGTGCGGATGAATGTTTCATTTTCGCTCATTGAACTGAATATCCCAAAAAAGATATTTGACGTTTCAGATAATGAGCCATCATCCTTCAGCATTTTAAAATAGGGGTTGAGAATAACAAGTTGAATCCCTTTTGAAATAAGGTAATCTCGAATTGAGAATACGACAGATGCTCGTCTTGAAATACGACTGATTTCATATGCATATACTGCCGAGATATCCTCGGTTTCAATGTAATGTTTCAACCGATTTAGTCCTGCTCGTTCTTCTTCTGATAGTTTAGACCCGGATTCTTTGTCCTCAATTAGGATAATATCTTCTTCCTGGAATCCATCTCGAAGAATTGCTTCTTTTACTTTAATGGATTGCGATTCTAACTGTTGTGCTTGCGTTGATACGCGAATTAATCCTATTGCTTTCATTATCAAGTACTTAGTGTTACAAATATAAAACTGTTAAACTTCTCGATTGCTATTTATTTATGAGAATCCCATGAAAATCCCATGAAAATCCCAATAACAATCATCCCTATATATAATATCGTAACATGGCAGGAAAAATTCATGATTCTTGTCAACTTTTTTATATTTCTTATGATATACACAACTCTCTAATATTCAAGCAATTAACTAAAGAATTATTTTTTCGAGTCGTGTCAAATGGTTAAATTTGTATCAACAAATAACAAATACCATGAACACGACTACAACACATCATTCCACAAGTGATTATTTACCCTGGGACACAATGCTTTCTCTCGTCCGGAAATTATACAGGGACAAGAATTACACGATGAGTTTATATATCGGCTGCGGTGCGTTCTTCGGACTGCGAGTAAGTGATACGAAACGTCTTACATGGGCAATGCTCCTCAACGATTCCACATTCTCCATCGTCGAGCAGAAGACTCAGAAGCAGAGGATGATCAAAATCAATCCCGATTTCCAGAACCACATCCGTAAATGTCATACTGCACTTCGGATTCGGGACATCAATTCCCCCTGCTTCCTTTCGCAGAAGAATACCGTATATAGTACACAACGGCTTAACGTGGTCTTAAAAGAGATTAAAGACCAGTACAAGGTCAAGGACATTGACCATTTCAGCAATCACAGCCTTCGGAAATGCTTCGGTCGAAAAGTCGTTGAAATGTCAGGTGAAAACAGCGAAATGGCCTTAATCAAACTGTCCGAACTGTTCAATCACAGTTCAGTGAATGTAACGAGAAGATATCTTGGGTTGAGGCAGGAAGAACTGCTGAACACTTACGACTGCTTGGACTTCTCATAGACCATTTATATATATTTATATCGGACGGTAGATTCATCTACCGTCTTTTTGTCGTGTCTTTTATTTTCGTAAACCATCTGAACATCATAATGTTAAGTCTAGACAACTATTTCGGTTTACGAAATTATTTTTAATCAAAAAGAACAGGATATACATGACAGATTACGAAAGACGAGTTATAGTTGAGGCCATCAAAAAAAACGCCCCGAAGTGGTATGAACAACTCATACTTAAGCAGCAGAAGAAACGAGATATGATCTCGGCTTGTATCGACATTGCCAGTCGAAACGATAATATCGATTATCAAGATGAAGTAAACAGGATATATAATACTTGCTGCTCATTGATGAACCAGACCGAAACATATCTCCTCAACTACATCTGCCTAATCAAGCACAAGGAACATATTGATGACGGAATCATGAAAGACGATGCGGATATACAGCGATGGATTGGTTATTTACAGGATTTCCGTAATAACGAAGATTCCGTTATCAGTATATTGGACAAGCAAGCACAACATATCATCAACCAGTACAGAATCAAGAAAGCCGTAGGCAGACCGAAAGGATCGGGTAAACGAATCTTCTCATATAACGATAAAGTATACCACACAATTCAAGAGTGTGCTGATGATTACGGCATATCAAAGCAAGGCATGCACAAGAAGTTGAAGAAGATGGGCATCATATGATTAATGGACACATTATAATGGCAGGTCGTAGATTTATATTATCTTTGTTCTTGAATTCTTTATTAGATTCATGATGAAAAGGATTGCTATTATATTGGGATTATTAGCCTTAGTCGCGTGTAATAAAACGCCAACCGAAGAACCTGATGAAGGGGGACTCTCATACGAAAACTTGTTCCGCCAAGAAGATTATACGAAGGACAAATTAGCAGAAGTTAATTACTATTTGTATTCTTTTATAAAACAAGAATTAGAAATTGAGGGAAGACTCCGTAGTGGTAATTTTGCAGATCTGTCTCCAAAGGCATCATCCATTAAAACACTTTGGGGTCTAGCTTATCAAGTTGTTAGAGTTTGTGCCACCGCTTTACATTATATACCTATCAGTTCTCCCCCAAATTCTGACTACTATCTTTGTCAATTTTACGCCATTAGAGGAGTTATTTCCTGTCAAATGGCATCATTGTGGGGTAGTGTTCCCTTTGCCACATCGCCAGAAACAGATTTTACTCAGCCAGTTGATATATATAATTCAACCAAGCTATACTCGTTAGCTATCTCTGATTTATCAAAGGCAATCAAGATTAGTAAGACGATTCCTGAAGGATATCTTAACAAGGCGGCAATCTTGACATTTCATTCTATCGTGGAATTATCTCGTAACGACAAAGAAGCCGCAAAAGGATTATTGGGTAAAGCCAAACAGCAATTTGAGAACGGAGAGACAGCCTGCTATTTATTTAATACGGATCCTTTTTCAACCGTCGTACTCCCAGCTCCGATTGAAGTTATTACAAAAACAACCGTTCAATTATTACTTGACGAGACTTCGATCGAACCTGAACAGTTGAATGAAAGATGGGAAGAGTCTGGTGCTTCATTTGGCTATTGGCAAATGCTAACAAGAACAAAACAAGCTCAAAGGATTATTGGCTGTTCTGATTATCAACTTTTATTACCTATTCCTGCAGATGTTGTTGAAAACAACAATGTCTCGCAGAATCCCGGATATTGACACTTTTCTAAATAATATTCAAAAATATAATTAATGAATATTATTTTAAGGCTAAACGATATGATTATTAATAAGTTAGCGCAACAGTGACTGTTGCGCTATTTCATTAATGACAGAAATGAACGTTATTGAACATTATTGCCCATCCCTGTCCACCTCTATCCGCTTCCTTGGCCTGAGACATTCGGGCCCGTTTCCACATTGTTTTTGTATTGTATGAAACAATTATGTGTTTTTTGACAAACTCTATTATATAAACTATTTGTCTAATTTGTGATAATTGTTTCACACCCCCCGGCCCCGCCGCCAGCATCTA
>OCVV011302292.1_pt1 | contig 12301 bp, 11 predicted proteins | sample 1539721 | NCBI WGS metagenome assembly OCVV01 (sample SAMN02144230, study PRJEB22623) | gut metagenome | biome: sheep rumen | host: Ovis aries | place: New Zealand | reverse complement strand
CGGCCGGTAGAAGGAGAGCAGGAATTTCTGCGACAGGATGTCCGAATGCCAATGGAGAATCACCCTCCCTTTGTAGCCGCTCAGCCGCAGGGCGAGGGCCGCCATCGGGTCGGGATGATGGATATGGATGATGTCATATTCTCCACAGTGCTTCTTGAGATAAGAAATCATCTCGGGAGCAATCATTGTCCCGGCCGCCTTGGTCAAGGCTTTGACACAGATGACTTTTCCGCCTCCCGGCAGTTCTTTGGTCCGCGCGGGAAGTCCCTGCAGGGATGTGCAGAGCATATCGCAGGCAATTCCCTGGGCGGAAAGGCCTTCGGTGAGGTCATACATCACCTTTTCCACGCCGCCCCGGACGGGATAGAATTTGCCGAGTTGCAGGATTTTCATTGCGTCAATTCCTCATAGAGGCCGATATATTCCCCATACCGGTCCCGCTTGCTAAAGTTTTCGACTGCGAATTTACGACAACTTTTTGAGATTTCGGCCTTGTCAGCCTCCATAAATGCACGAATATGGTGCAATACAGCATCAATATCCCCCTGTTCCACCACGGCACCCACCGTCATTCCCGGGGTGGTCGCTCCCGTCATTCCCGGGCTTGTCCCGGGAATCTCCAGCGCTTCCGGGCTCCCTCCTGTGCGGTAGGTGATGACCGGTGTCCCGCACGCGAGGGCTTCCATATTGACCGTAGGATAGTTGTCTTGCCAGGTGGGATTGACAAAGACCGTTGCAGCGGAGTAAAGCGCCGCCAGTTCCCTTGCATCCGATGTCCGCGGGATGGTGATGATGCCTTCCGGCAGTGCCGTCTTCTGTTCCGGCGTCATCTTCCCGATCAAGACGATGGACAGATTCCAGCCCTCCACGTTGTCATTCCGGACTTGTTCCGGAATCTTTCCCGCCAGCGCGGCGAAGTCCTCCAATCCCTTCTCCTTCATCCAGATGCTCGCCACCCCAAGGATGAACCGCTTGCCGGTCAGGCCGTATTTACCGAGCACGGGAGCACTGTCCGTCGGACGGAAAACCTCCAGGTCAATGCCGTTATGGATCACCTTGTATCGGCATCCGCCCAGGATGGAGGAGGACATCTCTCCTCGGATCCATTCAGAGACCGTTACGATGGTCAGTTTGTCCCTCAGGCTGTTGAAAGCAGCCTTTTTGTCTTCAAAGTTCTGATAAGAGCGGTCAAGGAGCCAGCTCGTCGGGAAGGCCTTTTTCTGGGGACAATTCCCGCAGTGCGTCTTCCATTTGTCGCAGCCGATGGAGGAGTAATAGTAACAATGCCCGGTGTAGAGCCAGCAGTCGTGTACCGTCCAGATGACCGGCTTCCCGCTCTCCTTCAGGTATTTGAACAATAATTTGTAGTTGAGGAAATACCCGTGGATATTGTGAATATGGATTATATCTGGATCGAGCTTCCTGATCTGGCGGATGAACCGCTTCGTGGCCAGCCGTGACGCCAGCCCGTGGGCGTCAAAGAGCCTTGTTGCAAGGGCGTGCAGGGCAACATCCAACTTATTCCCGACAGGAATCAGATGTGATGAATGGGTCGGAACACCGTCCCGCCCGCCGCTGTATGCGATCCAGCTCTCCCAGCCGGCCGTCATCGCAGCCTCGCCGATCTCCCGCATAATGCGGCCCGTCGAAGTGCTTTCGCGGATTACAGGATTGATTTGAAGCAGCTTTCCCATTGGGACATGATATGGTCTTCCGTGTATTTTTCGCTGATGTGAAGGGCCTCTGCGGACATCCGTTCCAGCAGGTCCGGGTCCTCCATCAAAGTCTGCATCCCCTTGGCCAGGGCGGGGATATCGTCTTCCGGTACGACCAGGCCGTTCACACCGTTTTCGATGACATCCTTCGGCCCGCATTTGAATCCGAAACTGACGGCCGGAAGTCCGAGTGTCATCGCTTCGATGAGCACCATCGGCAGCCCTTCCCAGTGCGAACTCATCGCCAGGAAGGCGCTGGAAAGGTATTCTTCTCGTATATTCTTGGTCGGCGGGTTGATTTTCGCCGATTCCTGCAGCCCCTTCCTGTAGATCATCTCGTTGAGCATATGGAGCCATTCTCCCTGGCCGAAGATGTCCAGCCGCCACTCTTTCCGGAGCGTGGCGGGAATCAGCGCCCAGGCCTCGATCAGCCGGTCGAAACCCTTCTGGAAATCGAGCCGTCCGACAGCGATGACCCGTTTGCTGCCAAGCACCCGGGCATTGGCGGGAGCCTGCATCAAGGCTGCATTGGGGATGACTTCCAGGTTGGGAAGCGCACCCCAGTAGGATGCATCTTCTTCGGTCAGCACAACGAATTTGTCGAATTTCCGGACCAGCTTTTCATCACTCCGGGTGCGTATCCGGTCGATCAGGCCGAGAATGCCGCTGCGACCGTACTGAATGCGGAAAAATTTGTTGAAATGCAGTTCCAGAATCTTCTTGGAGCCGTCCTTGATGTCAGGAATAAAGGAGGATTCGCAAGGGTATAGGGAAATGGTGATGTCCGGCCGTTCCCGCATCAGATAATCCGTCAGGCGCTTGCGGTGCAGGCGGCGGCGACGGAGGTAGCCGAGAATCTTCAACAGCGGATTCTTGTCGTTGTCGTCCGCGTAATTGATGCCGAGATCGGTGACTTTGACGCCCTCAGGGACAGGGAAGTACGGTGGCAGGCCTTTCTGGTCAGTCGTGACGATGGTGACCTCATATCCGTGGCAGACTAGCCAGGCGATTTTCGCAAGCATCACCCGCTCCATTCCGCCCGGATTGTAGATACAGCGGTGGCAGTAGACCAGTTTCATCGGAAGAGTTTGTAATAAATATGATTGATGGCAAAGCTATAGATCCGTACCAGGCCGAACCATCCCCTGGCCGCCCACTGCTGCACCAGACGGGTGCGAAGAGGCTGTGATGTGTTCTCGGGGATAAATTTGTCCGCTTCGGGATACCACTCCTTCCATAGCCGGTATTGGGCCTTGTCTTCCGAGAAGAGGAACGGAAGTTTGATGCCGAGTTGGAAGAAAGCCAGGTATTTCTCCTTGTCGGACGTATCCCAGTTCGAGAGTGCCGCGACCGCCCGATTTACATTAAACCGTATATCCGCAAGATGCCTCTCGCTCATCGTCGCCGAGAAGGCGTTAGCATTGATTTTAATGTAATGGTACAACGCTTCCGGTACCCTTGCGACGGCCTTCGCCCGGGTCGCAAGCGGGATGATGGTCATATCCTCACCCATCCCATGCCCGGAAGGGAAACTTACTCCATAGTATAAATCTCTGTGTATGAGTTTGTTCCACACATTGTATTTCATGTTGCCGACGAGGAAGCCGTCTTTGACCATTTCCTCCGGCGAGGCATAGTCGGGCGTGGCCATATAGCGTTTTCCCGTTCCGAAGTCCAGGAAAAAGTCGCAGTACACGAAGTCGGCGCCTTTTGTGACGGCGGCATCGTACATCTTCTCCAGCATCGTCTTCTCCGGCCAGTCGTCCGAATCGCAGTGGAAAATATATGTCCCGCGCGCCTCGGCAAGCCCGGTGTTGCGGGCGGCCGGGAGCCCCTTGTTCTCCGGATGGACGAGAATCTTGACATCGCGGTCATACTCCGCCGTCACCCGGCGGACGATGTCCATCGAGCCGTCCGGCGAAGCATCGTCCACGAAGATGAACTCGACATCCTGGAGCGTCTGCTCCATCAAGGACCGGACGCAGCGTTCTACGAATGCCTCGACCTTATAGACGGGGATGATGACGGAAACTTCAGGCATTATCATTTGAAGAAGTTAGCTCTGCCTTCATACATTCTTCCGCTTTTTGGAAAGCAAGAATCAAAAAAGGAGAATATATCATTAAAATATCGCTTGTAACTTTAATCCACCCAATGAGATTAGATATAAGTAAAAAACCAAACAATAGAGTAAATTCCCAATTAAGTCTTCTTATACAGATGACGGTGGAATATATAAAAATTCCAGCCATCATTATTGCGCCCGGGAGGCCGAAATAAAAGATAAAACGAAGATATCCGATATCTGTTCCCATATAATACCCCCCGGTGATGACTCCCAGAAAATTAGGATCCGCCAAAGGATTGTCACAATATCCGTCACCAATGAGCCAGGTCTTTAAAGTTTCAGGCCATACGACCATATTTTTGAGGATTTCATTGGAATGGACATCCCATTTCCCTTGCTCTGCTAAAGAGAAGAATCCTTCAAAACCAAAGCGGAGGTTATTCCTGAAATGAACATTTGAATTGTAAAGATGGACCAATAATATGCAGATCCCGGCCAATACAGTGGCAATGATTATGAAGTAAGGAATGTTGACTCCTTTTTTTCGCTGAGTATTAAACAGAATGCCGAAAAGCACGATGGCTAAACCGACCCCAACGGTTGTTGACCGGGATATCATATTCCCAAATATGGTAATGACGAGGAATGCAATGATATATAAGGTCAAATGCGTCATATTGTTCCTTTGGCTCGCCTTAAATGCTATGAAGCTGCAAATAATCAGTGTGCCGGAAAAGCGGAGCCCGGAAGGATCAAGAGCAGCTCCCAGACCGTACATCCGCCCCTCTGCCCTGCCCATAAAAGCATCGGAATCACTCATCAGGCTGTCTATGAAAGAATGAAGAGGAGGGAAGAGGGTCATACTATACGCAAGGATGCACTGAGCGGCGCACACTCCGATCAGGTAATTCCCAATTAGCTCCGGGGTGACCTCTCCGTGTATCATCCTATATACCCAGACTACAAAGTAGGCACCCCCCAGCCAAACCCATAAAGAAATAAAGTAAGAGGCATAGGTCCCGTCATTTGTATGGTTATACGACATTGAAAGCCGGGCCCATAGACTTAAGGCGATGGCAAGCAGGCTCAGCATGAGAAAGTCAGTGCTGATTCGGAATTCCTTGTCTTGAATCCGTTCAATGAAAAAAACGATCAGACCGAATGCGGCCAAAATCATCTTCGTATTGACTTCAAACCCTACCGGCAGGTTGAAGGGGAAGATAAAGAAGCTGGTAATCAGCCCCGTAAGTAGTATTTTCAGAAGTTGAATCAAATCCTTCCTCCTTTTCGGAAATATCTGGCGACTAGCTTCATACGCTTCCATAAGGACATTCCTTCCAATGCGTACCGCCTGGATTTCCAGAATTCGTAGGCGAATTTTTCATCAAAGAAGATGCTTCTGCGATAGACCGCCCACCAGATATCCATATTGAAACAGGCCTCTTTCCAGGGTTTAGGGCCGTTGTAGTGGACAGTCCCGTGGGCGAGAGCCTCGGAAATTTCCTCCGGACTGTAGCCGGTTTCCCCGGTCCGGTTCATTATGGCATCATACAGATAGTCCGTCAGGCAGTATGCAGGCGGCAGCCGCTTGACTTTCCCGTGACAGGTCAGGTTGATGATGTCCATATCCTGATAGGTGTATTGCTTATGCCGGTGCTCACGAAACTCGGCCATTTTCCCGTCCTGGCGGATGGCTTCCGCGTTGATAATCAGATTGCCGGAGTAGAAATACCCGTCGGCCGGGTCAAGACCGAGTTTCCCCGTCAGATAGGCACGGTCATTTTCGTTGATGCCGGGGATGGAATCCACACCGCCGAAATAGCATCCGCTGAGGGAGATCTCATAGTATTTGGACAGGTCTTCCCGGAAAATGACATCCACATCGGAATACAGGTAATGGTCATATTCCGTTATCAGCGCCGGAGAGATCAGCCTGTAATAGGCGGTTTCCGGAATCCCGCGGATCTCGAAGGCGCCTTCGAATTCACCTTCTACCTTGCGGAAAGTGATGCGGCAATTGCCATAGCGCTCCGGCAGTTCCGTCAGCCGGGATGATGAGAAGTCACAGCCTGCAGGATGCAGGATGAAGATATCGTAAAAAGTATCCTTGTCTGCACTTTCCAGCAGGGAAGTCAGGCAAACGCCGGCCGGCATCAGCAGGTTGTCATCAAAAGTAAATAAAATAGGGACAATCATAAAGCTTACCTGACGACCTCCCATTCAGGGATTTTAAGATATGCATCTGAGTTGGTAAATTGTTTGGCCTCCTTGAGGGCCTTTCGGGCTCCTCGGGGTTTAATGAGGGCCAGCCAAGACCAAAACAGATAGTAGGATATAATATCTGCTATTCGCTGAAGTCCCCGGTCTGGGGTATATATGGATCTGTGCCAGATAATATAGCGGATAACCCGTGCCTCAAAAAAGGCTTTTTCAGCATTCGTGCGTTGCGAAGAACCGGCATCGAGATGAAGGACGCCGCTATTGAAGTGGACGGCTGCCTGAAAGCCCTTCCGATATAGTTTATAGGCAAAAATCTGATCTTCGCCGAGTGGATAGCAGAATGAATCCATCCATATTTCCTCGTGGAAACAAATTTGCTGAAAGGCGGATTTCCGGATCAGGACACAACCGCCGGCAAAAGATTGCGTCCGCATTACCTCAAGGGGCCGGGTACAATAGGAATAATGTGTATTTCTTCGTATTCGGAAGGCAAATTTTCTGGACAATGAAGGGTATTCCCCGTAGAGGACATAATGGATAAGTTTTGTCTTCCATCCATCTTTATAGTTCGCAAATAAGTCTGCGCTGATGCAGTCGGATTCTGTTTTGTTTAACCCTTCAAACATCCGCTCAACCGAATCTGGAGAAAGTTCCAGGTCGTCATCGCAGAACAGAATGAATTCAGAGGAGATTTCTTTAAAATCCAGAGCACGTTGATGGACCATCCCTTTGGGGCATACGATGTATTCTTCATCGGCAACTCTTTCGGGCATCGGATAGCCTTCGGCAATATAAACAAAGATTTTCTCAGCTGGGACACTTTGTTTTTTCAGGCTTTTGATAAGACGGACGAAATAGTCCCCTGATTTGCCAAGCGTGCGGATGGCAACGGAATATGAAGGCGTTATAGTCATTTCTTATTTCTTTGATTACGTAAGCGGACGGCGATATGATATGCCAGTCGAATTCCCCAATGCCGCCCTATATCCGGAAAGGCTTTTTGGATGATTTCTGGCGGATAACTGTTCTTCCCTCCGATATAAAGTTCATAGAGGCATATTTTTTCCCAAAGTGAGGAAGCGGAATCAAAGTCCAGATGACCGATAAAATCGCGGCTGATGTCACCTTTCTGTTTACTTGCCGCGGCGAAATCCATCTGATAAGCCATAACGCAATCCTCAATCCGATCGATGACCGGTTTCTTCCGGAAAAGACGGAAGATCATTTCAGCGTCCTCATAGCGTTTGAGATCTTCCCTGAAAGGTGTGTCCTGAAGCAAGGAGGTTCGGCAGGCAAAAGCTCCGCTGCGTGGAAGAATATCCTGGAGAAACCATGCTTTCCAGGGATTGGAAATCCTTTTTGCAGAGTGCTTGTCCGAGAATAGTATGGAAGTCCGGTTTTCTTCCCACCGAAAGTTGGCGATAATCATGTCACTTTCGGGAGACTGATTGATTTTGGATCCAAAGGCAGCCAGCGCTCCATCCAGAAGTACGTCGTCAGCATCAAGAAGTATTGTCCACGGATAACGGGCCTCTGAAATGCCTGCGTTTCGGGCTGCGCTAACACCGGCATTTTCTTGGGATATGATTCGGATTCTGGAGGATGGAACGGCTTTCACAATATCTGCACCGTTGTCAGAAGACCCGTCATCCACAATGATGATCTCAAAATCGGCTCCCTTTTGCCGTAGAACGGACTCGACTGTTCTTTGGACAGTGGCTGCCTTGTTATATAGGGGAATAACAATAGAGAACCCTGTCATAAGACGCATTTGAGTTTGTCAATATCCCGTAATAGGGCATTGTTCTCTTTTAACCAGTCCAAAGGCTTGTCCCACCATTTCTTTTGCAGGAGAAAAGAGACTGTCTCTTCATCAAATCGGTATTTTAGGATTCTGGCTGGAACACCACCGACAACTGCATAGGGGGGGACGTCTTTAGTGACGACGGCGCCCGACAGTACGACAGCTCCGTCTCCGATGCGAATCCCGCCCGCGATGAAGACCCTGACACCGATCCACACATCGTTTCCGATTTCTACCGGTGGCTTAAGTTCATCAAACCAGTCCTTATCTACGAAAGTCTGCATTGTTTGCTTGCGAGTAGAAAAAAACATCGGGGATGTGGTTGCAAAAGGAGCTTCGATAGGGTGGATCCCTTGAGCGGACCGGACTTCGGCTCCAATAGATGTAAAGCGGCCGATGGAGCCTACGATATTGCAATCTTCACACAAATAGGATCCGAACCCCATCTTCCCCGTAAAACAGGTGTTTTTCCCCAGGCTGTCTGCACCCTCGAACGTGGAACCGTCACCGATGTGATTGGTCTTGTCAAAACGAACGATACCGTGCCACCTGCGTTTCAAGCGGAGATAGGTTGCAGTAGATTGAAACGGTGCCGTCAGGTCACGGCATATTTTTCTTAAGATGGGTGCGATAGGCATTTTTTCTTGCGAATAAAAAAGAAATATATCTGAATGCCCTGACAGGGACGGGCACGGAATATAGTTTCATTTTGCAGAAAAACTTTTTAATAGGGTGAAGGTTTGATCGCCTGATATCGTCCCAGAACTTCAAGAATAGATCTCGGTAGTTCGGACATGCCTTGCGGGAAGCTGTTATGGCGTCATATGCAACCAGCGCCACGAGATTCCGGAATTGAGCCTCTTTTTCGGGACTGTCCATCAGTGGACGAATGGTATCAAGGGCTTTAATGTGCTCGCAGACAGGAATATCATTGTATCTGGAAGATAGATTCGTGCCTGCAAAAGTGTAATGATAGAAAGCCTTGTCCATATATCCTGCCCGAGGGTGGACGGCAAGATATCTCAGAGAGAAAATCAAATCTTCCCGATGGATGATTCCTTCCGGGAATCGGATATTATTTTGTTGAATAAGGCTATTCCTGTAAAACTTATTCATCACACCCCCATTCAGGTGTGTTAATAATAACACGGCGATGATATCTGGATCATCTGTCTTTGGGTCTTCGTTGAAGTACTCCTGATGGTCGGGATAATTTTTATAATAATTGCAGGTTACCCACTCCAGATTATTTTTTTCCGCATAAAGAAACAGTTGTTCGAGAGAATCCAGCTCCAGATAATCATCTGCATCAACGAAAGTAACATACTTCCCAGAAATATCTTCCAGCCCCCTATTTCTGGCAGCCGCAACACCTTGATTCTTTTCTTGATATAAAATCTTGACGGTCTTTCCTGGAGGAACATGCAAGCCTTCGATCCTATGGATGCATCCATCCTTCGAGGCATCATCTACAAACACCAATTCTACATCCTCCAAGGATTGATGGATGAGGGATTCATAGCAACGCGACAGGGCTTCTCCAGCGTTGTAAACAGGGATGATTACAGATACTTTCATGAAAGCCTGCGAGGGAAGTTCTTGACAAATCTTGCGCTGGGAACAAACCAGCTTGCAATCAAAAGCAGGGAGCGGACGATTTGGTAGATGGGCTTTCGGTAGTTTCTCTGGCCTATTTCAATAAACAATTTTTCATAGTCAGAGGTGCCGTAGAGTGCACCGAACTCAATGCGCCCGTAGTCCTCTAAAATTCTCTGCGGAAGCAACTCTTCCATTACCCGAGCTTTTTCAAGTTCAGATAGGGTGCGGTTTCGCGAGGAGAATCCATCAATGTCATAGTCTGCAATGTCAACATCGATCGGTGCATATGAACAATTGTCAAAAATCAGGGCCTGCGTAAACAACTTGCGGTCGGCACAGATCTTATAAGTCTCGTCGTAATGATATTTTTTTAGAATTGTCGTGCGAATCAGAGCGGATTGGTGGTTGATAGCCCTCTCATAGAGTGTGTTCAGTGTGACGGACTCGGCCGGGGTGAACTTCCTGGGCGGGTTTTCCAGTATAATGGTACTCCCACAGATAATGTCTGCGTCCGCCCCTGTCTCAAGAATCCGTTCGAGTACTTTTTCGTTGCAGAGTCTGTCTCCGGAATTCAAGAACAGACACCAATCCCCTGTTGCGAGGTCTATGCCCTTGTTCATTGCATTATATATTCCCTTATCCGGTTCACTGACCCATTTTGTGATAGAATCCTGATTCTGCCGGATGACATCGACGCTCCCGTCATCAGAAGCTCCGTCTATGACGAGGAACTCATAGGGGGGGACAGTCTGGGCTGAAACACTTTTGATGGTATCGGCCAGGCCTTTTCGATTGTTGCGATTGACGGTAATAATGGTCAGATTCATTTTTTTATGATTTCCATAAGATATGATTTGGCCTCAGTAAAGGCGTATGTTCTCAAAATAGAATGCGATAAAAAGTAAGATAGAATGCAGAGCGGAACTGCGATACCCAATGCAAGCCAGTCGTTATCGATGAAGTAGCATACTGTCAGCGCCTCCGCTAAGATCAGTGAGGATACAAGAAGATAGGGGAGGATGGTCTTCGTCTGCGCCCACAATCCGTAATTCAGTATTTTTTTTGTGTAAATGGTATTAAGGTAAAGTGCTATGAAAGAATAGAGGACTTGTCCATAGCACATGATTTTAACACTAAAGAAAGAGGTCGCAATCAAGATGGAGAATGCAATGCTTTTCTTGATGATCTCCAGTTTGAGAACCAAGTCGGAGCGCCCTTTCACATAGAGCAAATTGAGATTGATCGTAGTAATGCCAGAAAACAGGCAGGCGAAACAAAGAATGCGCATGAGAGGGATGCAGTCCGCCCATTTGTCTGTCAATAGCAAGATCGTTATCGGCCGGGCACAACCACAGAGTCCCATTAAGATGGGGAAGATAATGAAACAGGAGAACTGGATATATTTCTCATAAGCCCCCAGAAGCCGTTCATTATCGTCCTGAATTTGGCTGAAGATCGGGAAGGCCACCCGATTGAGCATCCCGGTAATCAGCCCGCTTCCCATTTGCGGGAATTGCCCAGCACGTGTATATTGTCCGACCGTGGCCGGAGATGCGGTTTTCCCGATTACGAGCGGATATACATTGTCGTATATGGTGGAGATAATGGATGCCGTCAATAGTTTGGAACCATAGGAGAATAGTTTTTTGAACGATGCTTTCGAGAACCAGGCTCTGGGCCGCCATCTTACAAAAATAATTGTTGTCAGTGTTGTTATTGTGGCCGAGGTAAGTCCTTGGATGACAAGGGCCCATACCCCCAGTCCTTTATAGGCGCAGATAATGGCCGTGCTCCCGGAAATGACGGCATTGATGACAGAAATTAGCGTCTTTGTCTTAAAATCAATGCGGATAGAAAGCAGAATTCCGTGGACGGATGCAAGGGAGCTGATGACGAGCGACAGAGAAACGATGCGTGTGAGCTTTGTTAAGACCGGAATATTGTAAAACCGGGCAATCAACGGTGCGCACAAGAATAGGATGGCATAAAGCACGAGGCTCATCCCGATGTTGATAATGTAAACCGTGGAGAGGTCTTTTTCCGTCCTGTTCTGGCATTGAATCAGTGCGCTGGCAAAACCTCCGTCAATGAATACCTGGGAGATGGCAATGAAAATACCCAGCATGCCGATAAGACCGTAGTCTGCTGGCGTAAGCAAGCGGGCAAGGATAATGCCGATTACCAGCCCGAAAACCTTGATCAGAGCTTGGTCAAAGAAACTCCAGGTAACGCCGGTGATGGTTTTCTGCTTGAGTGAGTCAGCCACGGTTGAATAGCTTATGGTCGATAACTCCCGTCATACGGGTGAATCCTTCTGCCAAAAGGAGTGTAAGAATCAAGGATCCGGGTATAAATAGAAGCAGATTCTGGTTGAGGCCTGCCAACGACATAATATTCATCGGAAGTCGCTGCAACATATAAATGGCGAAGGCATTGGCCCCCAGCCAGTTTAAGATGGGATTCCCGATCTGAATTTTCATGCTCAGAAGAATGATCAACATACAGAAAATACAATTAACGATTCCCCATTTGTCGACACCGATTAAATGATGAAGGCCAAGATATGCTATTGTTATGCTTATTATAGAGGCCCACCAGATGCCCTTATTCCTCATCCAACTATCCATCGAAGGTTTTATTTGAGAGAAGAGCATCCCCAGGGGGAAGGTGGCCAATGTATCGTACCAAAAGGGTTGCTGCGGGTGGGTCTTGTACAAAAGAAGCCAGAGCATCGCTGTCGGAATCAGCATCTTTGCCCACATCCAACCTTCCTGAATCTGCATACAGAGAAAGGACAGAAGGTAAAGCGCCAGGATGGCGAACATGAACCAGTTATTATTTCCTATACTGACCCATCCTGTCCAGCATAGGAAATAATTTTTGAAGGGGAATGGT
>OCVV011038096.1_pt1 | contig 12301 bp, 9 predicted proteins | sample 1539721 | NCBI WGS metagenome assembly OCVV01 (sample SAMN02144230, study PRJEB22623) | gut metagenome | biome: sheep rumen | host: Ovis aries | place: New Zealand | reverse complement strand
TATGCTCGATTACAATCAATTATTATATAAATTGCACGATTCATCTCCAGCCTATAGAGAGTGGAGTATTCTCGATGATTATTGATAAAAGAGATGGGATTAACATCAATTTTAGTTAATTCACTAGGAAGTATATAATTTTCATCGTCATTTGATTTTACAATCGAAACAAAAGACCGGTTTCAATGATATCATATCTTCCATTAAACAGTAATGTCTTTATTGCTTGCCTTGCAGGCTTAAATAGTTGAATTTCATCAAGAATAATCAACGATTCTTCTTTATATAGTTTCGTTGAAAAAGCAGTTTCTAATACTTTTTATCACAAAACTGCAATGTTTTTAATATGTTTTATCACAAAACTGCAAAAAAATATTAATAGAAAATAAAATGCCAAAGCATTAGAAGCGATTTCTATATCATAGATTGAACACTAAACATCCTTCTTGGCATAAGAATTTATGATGTTCAACTAACGTCATCTTTTTAACAAAAGCACAGTTACATCAATACAAAACCGAAAGATTGGTGAATACAAAACCGAAAGATTGGCGAATACAAAACCGCGGAATCTATGATAAAGAAAAAGTTTCTAATCGAAGTTGTCTTACCAACCTGCCTAGTTTCATCAACGTGATTTATCTTATCATTTGTCTTATTATTCATTAATAATTATGATAAGATATTTTGTCTGAATGACAGGATTATTTTGTTTATATACTAACTTTATAATTACTTAAATCATGATTGAAGACACAACATTCGATTAACCTATTTTCCTATAAAAAGAGAGTGCCATTTAAAATCATAATATCTTATGGCACTCTCAATTATTCTTGTGATCTATTTAATATCTAGATATATTTTTTAATAAAGTTAATCGCAAGTCTAACCCAATCAGTATTAGGTTCAACTCTTTCTAAAAATTCTTTTGATGCATTATAATAGACTGTTTTATCGCTAACTGAAAGTCCATGTTGTCCATATGGATAGATATGCATTTCAAATGGGATTTTGAATTTATGAAGTGCACTTGCGAGTTTCAAAGAATTTTCCACATCAACAACATCATCCTCAGAAGTATGGAAGAAAAATGTCATTGGGAATTTTTCAGTTACATGTTTTTCGATAGAGAATTTTTCCATTAATTCAGGATTTTTACCGCTAACATTATTTATTGTTTCTAGGTGACCTTCTTTAGTTATTACTGGATAACCTAGTATGCAGCCATTAATCTTTGTTTCTTCTTCTGTTAATCCTAATTTATTTAAAATCTCTTTATCATGATAATAACAACTTGCGCTTGCGGCTAGATGACCACCTGCAGAAAAACCAACTACTGAAATGCTATTTTCATCAACATGGTATTTTTGAGAATTATTTCTAACATAAGCAACAGCGGCTAATGCTTCTTCTAAAGGATTTGGATACTTAATATTAGGATTAACTGAGTATTTTAATACAAATGTAGCGATATCATATCCAAGGAATCTTAAAGCTACAGGTTCAGCTTCTCTTTCACTACAGAAATTATATCCTCCACCAGGAAAAACAATTAAAGCTTTTCTTTTAACTCCTAAAGAATATTCTTTGTAGTTATCTTGACAATATGTTGTTAAGTAACAATCGTTATATAGATTTTTATATACAGATTTTAAATTTATAGTTTCGTTAATCATTTTATTTTCCAGCTTTCTCTAAAAATTTAAATACTTCTTCTTTATAAGGCATCGCAGGGATACCACCAGGTTTTTGAACTTCTAAAGCCGCTACTGCAGTCGCAATTTTCATCGCATCTATAATAGAATATCCTTGATCAATCATCGCAGAAAGCGAACCAGTGAATGAATCACCAGCACCTAAAGTATCAACAGCCTTAACCTTAAATGATGGAATATGGCATGTTCCATCATTGTTTACAAGTAATGATCCGTTAACTCCTAGTGTTACAATAACATTCTTTACACCCTTCTTAAGCATCTCTTTTGCGCCAGCTATATATTCATCCAAAGTTTCAGGATTCTTTGCAATTTGAATTCCAAGTTCATTTTCATTTGGAGTTAATAAGAATAATCCATCAAGAACTTCATCAGGGAGTTTTAATGCAGGAGCTGGATTAACTATGTATTTAACATTATGTTTTTTACATAATCTAGATAATTCAACAACCACATCTAAAGTTGTCTCGCATTGTGTTACAACACAATTAGCGTTCTTTATTTCATTTTCGTAATTTTTAAGTAAATTATAATCATATGCAGTATTAGCGCCAGGAGTCATAACGATTCTGTTTTGTCCGCTTTCTTCAACTGTAACTAAACTAGTTCCCGTAGGATTTTTTTTATCTACAACTATATAGTTTGTATCGAATCCTTCATTTTTTAAACAATCGATAAAAGCGTGTCCAAAATTGTCATCTCCAACTGCGCCTAACATCAAAGTATCTGAACCCATTCTAATTGATGCGACAGCTTGGTTAGCGCCTTTACCGCCTAAATATGTATTAAATGATAATCCTCTAACAGTTTCTCCACCTTTAGGCGCAACTTTACAAGTCGCAATACAATCAGTAATGAACGAACCTACAACGATGACACTCATTATTTGTTCTCCTTTTCACTTAACATTTTTCCTAAAGATCCTCCTGGGTGATATAAATGGAAATTATCAGCAGTGAAATCTTTTAATCTACATAATGTAACAGCTAACGCATCGCCTACTGCGAGTGTAATAGTTGATGATACAGTAGGAGCTAAATGTAAGTGATCAGCTTCTTCTTTATATTTATATGCTAAAGATATATCGCAGTTTCTAGCGAGTGTTGATTCATGATTTCTAGTTAAAGATATAGTTTTAACACCGATATTTTTAAGAGCTGGTAAAACATTTAATACTTCTTTAGTTTCGCCACTATTTGATATTAGTAAAACCACATCATCTTTAGTAACCATTCCTAAATCACCATGAACAGCTTCTGTTGAATGCATAAAGAATGCAGGAGTACCAGTTGAAGCCATTGATGCGGCTATTTTTTCACCTACATGTCCACTCTTACCTACTCCAGTAACGATCAAATGACCTTTTGTTTGAGAAATTAATTTTACTGCGTCTACCACTTCACTACCAAACGCATCAACAGTATCAAGAATAGCTTGAGCCTCATCCTTTAGACATTTTTTAAATAGTTCTAATTCATTCATTTTTTTAATTCACCTCGATGTTTATTATAAACCATAAAACATTACTTGAAAACAACTAAAGTATTATAAGTTCTATATGTTGACCATCTAGAAGATACTAAATATATCACCTTTCCATCGAACTTCTGCATAGAATCAATAGTAAATCCGCCATAATATGTATATTTACTATTATCAAATAAAATATGATCTCCTGTGAATTCTTTATCAGGACTATCAGATAACAACATATATACTGCAGATTTATTATTTCTAGTTGATGAGAATATCATCATATACTTATTTAAATATTTATTATATGATACACAAGGCTCACCAATTCTACCATTCGCAATATAATATGGATTATTTTTAAGCATTTCCAATCCACTATCGCCTTTTACATATGTATCTTTATCAACTAAATATTCGATTTTCTCTCTATTTTCAAAGTTTTCTCTAGTAGTTCTCGCAAGAACGCATGAACCAGTTCTTCCACCTGGTATAGCGTATAAATAGATATAGTCACTATTTGGGTCAGCGTAAGGATATATTTGACCAAAATTATACGCTTCTTCATCGTTCCATCTTAAGCCTTCTACATCTACCCAATTAACTAGATCATTCTTATTTGATTTAACACATTGGTTAAATGTGACAAGCCAACCAGTTGAGCCTCCCCAATATCTAACTGACATATAAAACATATATACGTAGTCACCTATTTGGATTGCGCCAGTAGGAATCTTAGTAACTTCTTTTGTTTTATCTTCAGCGTTATTATCATGATGTTTTCCTTGAACTAAAGGAGATACCATTGTGTCATTTTTAGATATGGCGCTATCAAAAGTGATACCGTCATCAAAATTAAAATCTTTTGATAAGGCACCAAAATTTGAAAACCATAATCCAGTTCTATTTTCTCCACTGAAAGAATCACCAAATAGATACAATATCCTATCATCTACTTTTACAGGCATTCCTAAATCGCCACCATATATGCCCATCTCATTTAACCACTCATGGTTTAATGAATCAGGGCCTATCATAGCTTTAATCTCTTTGACATTATAGACTAATTCATCATAACTTTCAGGGTTTTCAACTATATATAAATCTTCTTCACTAGTCTCTTTTATAGTAGTAGTATCCTTATTACATCCATATAAAAACAGGATTGTTATGAATACTAATAGAAATAATATTGTCTTTTTCATTTGAGAACCACTTTAACTAAGAAAACATTATAGTCTTCCCAACACGATACTGTCATATAGAAGCTCTTTCCATTATCTTGAAGCATGCATGGAGCTATCAAACCACCATATATACCATTATAATCAGTTTGATTTAATAAAGAAATTGCGTTAGAAAATTCACCATCAGGAGTATCGGATGTAACCATAACTAATGAACCATTTCTATAGAATATCATCATATATTTATTTAAATGTTCATTAAAACAAGCAGTAAGTTCTGCGACTCTTGGAGTAATAGTATAATACTCATTAGTTTTTAATAGTTTTAATCCTTCACTACCTTTAATCCATGTTCCTTTGCTAACCTGATATTCATATTTACTAAAATCTTCGATATCAGATTCTTTAACTCTTGCGGTCATTCCTCCACCAGATCTTCCACCAGGAATTCCATATAGATAAACATAATCGCTCTTTGGATCTTTCATAGGTGAAATTTGAGCGAAATTAGGTGCTTCTTCTTCAGTCCATTTTAAACCTTCAATCAATGTGAATGTTTTCATATCAGTAGTTTTTACTACGCTACAATAATTAACATTCCACATGCCTGCTTCACCCCAGTATCTAATGGACATAAAATAAATATATGTAGTATCACCTATAGTAATAGCGCCTGTAGGTATTTTAGTATTTTCTACTGTATTATCAAATTCGTTACCCTTAGTATGTTCACCTTCTAAAAAGGCTATTGCTTTTCCTGATTCATCAGTCAATATATCATTAAATGTTAGTCCATCTGAATAATCAGAATCATCAGTAAACGCAATAAAATTTGATACCCATCTAGATTCAGGTCTCATAGAATATGAATCACCAAAAATAAACGCTACTCTCTTATCAGGTAGTTCAACTGGAAAACCTAAGTCAGTTCTATTTATAGAATGTGATTCTAAAAACGCATCATTTTGAACTGATTTTGGTCCAGTTAATGCGCAAACTTCACTTGCGTATAAAACTTTATCACTATGAGTTACCGCATTTGATGGCGCTTTCGCTATATCGACATTAATAGTTGAACCAATTTCTACTTTATCACCCACATTATAACCATTTGAATAAGATATTATTCTATCTGGTAATACCTTATTTGATTCAACATAATTAGCGTTCAATTCGATACTACCTGAAGTTAATACGATAGCTTCAACCAATGTTTTATTGGATAAATCAACTAGAGTATATTTATTATCATCACTAGGTTGAACGCTTGTAGTATCTTTCGCGCATCCAACAAGCGATATAGATATTAATAATAATGCAAGAAAAATAATAACTTTCTTCATAGCCACCTCTATTTAAATATGGCACAACGAATGTGCCATACAATTCTTTATTTTAAAACTACTTTTACCCAGTATACGTTATAATCCTTCCAACATGATACTGTCATATAAATACTTTTACCGCCATCATTAGTTAGACTTGGTAAAATAAATCCGCCATATATTCCATTATAGTCAGTTTGATCAAGCAAATATATAGAGTCAGTAAATGCTCCATCAGGTTTATCTGATTGAACGAATATTAATTTTCCGTTTTTATAAAAACTCATAATGTATTTATTTAAATATTCATTATAAGATACGCTTAATTCAGATACTTGAGGACTAACTATATAGTATGGACTTTGTTTAATGATAGATAAGCCGGTTTGGCCCTTAGTCCAAATACCTTCTGCGGTTTGGTATTCGTACTCGTTTTTATTTAAGAAGTTTTCTTCTTTAACTCTTCCTATTACGCATCCACCATTTCTTCCGCCTGGAATACCATAAATATAAATATATCCAGTTTTAGAATCTCTAAATGGATAGATTTGTCCAAAGTTAGGAGCTTCTTCTTCACTCCATTTTAGACCATTAACTAATTCCCAATTCTTTAGATCGGTTTTATTGCTTCTGACGACTTGATTATAGTTAACATTCCATTCTCCAGCGATTCCCCAATATCTAATAGACATAAAGAATACATAAACATAATCACCAACTTGTATACCACCAGTTGGTATTTTAGTAACTTCGACAGAAGTATCTGTTTCATTACCATTTTGATGTTTTCCTTGAGCAAATGAAATAGTCATTCCATTATCTTTATTAGTAATTAAATCTAAATTTAAGCCATCATTATAGTTTGTATCAGTTGTTAAGGCCATGAAGTTAGATGTCCACATTCCTTTCATTCCACTAGATGAAAATGAATCTCCAAATAAAAACATTATTCTATCATCTATTTGAACAGGAATACCTAAATCAGTTCCATAAATACCAGCGTCTAATAAATCAGAACCATTCTCTATACTGTTTGGTCCTGTAAGTCTACTTATTTCTGATACGAATTCTATTCTATCATCGTGGCTTACACTATTTTCTGGTTTTTCCGCAACCTTTAGATCGATAGTCATCCCAACCTCTACAACATCTCCAGCTTTAAGCCCAGCTCCATAAGATATTATTTTGCCAGGTAAAAACTCATTTGATTTTACGTATATAGGATTAAAATTTAAATCCCCATTAACACTAACTATTGCTTCAACAAGAGTTTTGCCAGAAACATCTGGCAAAACAATTGTTTGAGCATCTTTATTATTTGTGATTATTTTAGTACAGTCACCATCAGTTCCATTTTCACTAAAAGTTAAATCACAACCTGTAAGCATAAAGGCTAGTATTATTAACAGGGAAAATACAAGCCTCTTTTTCATTAATTATCTTTCTTCTCTTCTCTTTTTATAAACTATAGCTGTACATGCACCTAAAGCAATTGTTGCGATTAGAGATACACTCACAGCTGATTTACAGCCTTTCTTTGCAGTTGAAGGAGTATTATCAGTTGGAGTGTTATCGCTTGGTTGAGTTGCTTCTTTAACAACGATAGCTATTTCAGCAGTCTTTCCATTAGCACTTGTTACAGTAATTGAACATGCACCTTTAGCTACTGCAGTAACCTTACCATCTTTATCAACAGTCGCAACTGCTTCATTAGATGATGTGAATGTTAATGATTTATCAGCTGCATCTTCAGGTAATACATTTACAGTTAAAGATTTAGATTCGCCAACTTTTAATGCTACTGATGTTCCATCAGCGAATGCAACGCTAGTAACTTCTACTTCTTGAACTGGTTCTTCTTCAGTTAGATAGTATAGATTTACGTTATCAATATACATCTTATCATTGTTGTTAGATGAACTTAAGAGCCATCTTACTGAGTCAGTTTGAATTAAATCTGCAGATGTTAATTCGAAATCAATAGTTAAATTATACCAACCATTTTCTTTAGCTTGAACTTTAATTGGATAGTTAACTCTTTCTGCACCTTCAGTTTCTAGTTGCATATTAGCCCAGTTTTTAGCTACTAATTTAGAGATATTGATTGTGTAATAAGAAGTGTTTGATCCACCTACTAAACATGAATTTAATACAGTAGGAGTAGTTTCAGATTCGATTTCTAATTTAACATCATAGCTTAATCTTAAGATATCGCCAACTTCTAATGTGTCAGGTAACATTAAGAATGCTGAAGTGTATGTGTGAGTTGCATCTGTATGAATAACGAATGCTTTAGAACCATCTTTTGAAACAATTTCAGCTGGAGCGTCTAAGCTTACTGAACCCCAAGCACCTTCAAGTTGTACTTCAGAGAATTTAGTTCCTTCTTCGAATGTTTCAAAGTCACCATTTACAGTTGTAGTCTTTGATTGATAATATTCATCAAATGATGTTGCTTTTTCTTCAATTGGTTTAACACTTAATGTATCTAATGTAAATGTTCCTTTAGTTACTTCAATTACAAATTTAACTGCTGCAGTTTCAAGTTCAACATTATAACCAAATGAGCCAAGTAATTCATGAGTATCTAATGCATTACCTTCAGCGTCTAAGAATTTTACAGTTCCTTCCGCATCATCAGGCATTGAACCAACAGCGTCTACATAATATTTACCTGCAGGGAATGGTCTATTATGAGCGAAGTTTCCGCCTTCTTCAATAAATACTTCACTACCAGTATATTTAGCTTTGCTACCAGTATTTAAATAATCATCAGCTTCATCAGTTAAAATAGCACTATCACTAATTAAGTATTCTTTAAATGCGTTAAAATCACCAGAAGTTATTAAGTTTTCTGTTTCATCATTTAAAGTAACTTTAAAGTTTTTAATAAATGCTTGTGAACCTTCACTTTGTCCAACACACCAAATATGCATAGAGTCATAATTGAAATCTCCTTCAGATGGATCATAACTCCATTCAGCATGTTGCCATCCTTCAGTTGGAGCGCCAGCAAATACGTGTTCTAATAATCTAGCGCTAGTAGTTGTGCACCAGAATCCAAGTCCGAAGTTTGTACAAGTTCCATTAACTAGATAGTCTAGAGAAACTTTTACTACATCTCCTGCAGTTGTTGTTACTGGAGCCATGATATACATATTATCCATAGCGGCACTATAATCTATTCTTAATGCTACATCAACGATTGGATCAGTTGTGAAATATGTATGTCCTTCTGGAGTCCAGTCACCAGCAGCGATAGCATCAACACCATTTAATAGTAATTCTTTATTATCGCCTAATACTTCAGCTTTTTCATTTAAATCACCGAATGTAACTAAATTTGTAGTTTCATCATTTAAAGTTACAGTTAAGTTTTTGAAATAAGCTTGAGAGCCTTCGCTTTGTCCAACACACCACATATGAATTGAATCATAAGCTAAATCACCTTCAGATGGATCATAACTCCATTCAGCATGTTGCCATCCTTCAGTTGGAGCTTCAGCGAATACATGTTCTAATAATCTAGCGTTAGTAGTTGTGCACCAGAATCCAAGTCCAAAGTTTGTACAAGTTCCAGTTACATAATAATCTAAAGATACTTTTACTACATCGCCTGCAGTTGTTGTTACTGGAACCATGATATACATATTATCCATAGCGGCACTATAGTCAATTCTAACTACATAATCAACAACTGGATCTTCAGCTAAATAAGTATGTCCTTCTGGAGTCCAGTCACCACCCGCAAATGAATCAAGAGTGTTTAATGTCGCAACTCCTCCAGATACATTTGTTGTAAATGTACCATTGGTAATATATTCATCACCTAGTACTTCTTCTGCTTTAGCACTTGAAACAAACACAAATGTTAAAGCTACTAATAATGTTAATACAATACCTAATACTTTTTTCATTTTGTCTCCTTTTTTAAATTTTATGTATTATGTTATTTAACATTTTCTATTTTTCCAAATCTTGATAATAGTTCTTCGTCAACTGGAAGTCTTTCTTCTTTCTTTAACATTTTCTTCCATGGACGAGATGGACTATCTAAATAATAATATGCAGTTGAACTTAAATCATCTGATCTATTATTATTGTGGCCGTGTTCAATTGTTACTTTAATTGATTTATCAAAATTAATTGGATCTTGGATATGATATCTATAATAAGTGATTTTGCCTTTCCAGTTATCATCCCCTCCAAGAATTAATCCGTGATATGGAGCATTGTATTCTTGAGTAGGGCACCAAGCCATATTGACATAATCTTCTGTTCCTGTTCCATGAATATTTGGAGGCCAGTGTTCACCATCAACAAATATCATGTCGTCTCCTTCGCCAGGCCAATCCCAGAGATTAGATGTATTAAGGTTATGGATATTATAGTTACATCCGCAGTAATGTCCTTTACCTTTCGCTTCAAGGATAGTATAGTTTTCATCACCAGTTACATTATTTCCGCCAAAGCACCAATCGTTATGGTCTTTGAATTTAGATTCATCGTGTCCGATAGTTAATTCTCTATTCCACGCAGCGTGGAAATACATCATATCGTTAGGAAGCGATTCATATTCATCATAATCAATATAGAAATAGAGTATTAATCTTAAGTCACATTGATTCTCTATTTCAAATTTCGCTCCCTTTCTAAAAGGCATTGGCCACCAACTATTTAGAGCTTTACCATCTTGTGGTGACATTTGGAGTGGTGCGCTAACAAAGTTTTTACATATTCCATGACCCATTCCAAAGAAATCACCAAGTGGAACTTCTACAGATGGATAATCCAAATTATCCCAATAAATTCTTAATATGATTTTTCTTAATGAATATTTTTCTTCAATAAAGTCTCCATTTTGATGAGTCATCCAGATATGATTAATTATTCCAGCGCCTTTAATATCAGCTATAACCATCTTTTTATTTGGTTCGATATAGTATCTATCATCATTGCCGCCAGTTCTATCATAGCTGGATACTCTTTTTCTTTTGGATTCTTTTCTAAACATAATATTATTTAAACTGCTTAAATAATCCATTACTTTACCCCTGTTAATTGAATTCCATCTCTAATATATTTCTGAACTACAACGAATATGATTAGCGGTGGAATCATTGCGACAAACGCAGCCGCAACAGTTTGTCCATAACCATATGTTGAATCAGCGTTCAAAATAGAGATGACTGTCATAATTTGTGTTAATTTTGAATTGTTTTCAGTAATTATCATATTAGGCCAAATATATGAATTGTAGTAACCCATAAATATTGAAGCCCCTATAATTACCATTGGTGTCACGCTCATTGGTAAATAAATTTTTGTAAATATCTGCCAAGTAGACGCTCCGTCCATCATCGCTGCTTCATCTAAATCTACAGGAATTCCTAAGAAGAATTGTCTGAAGAAGAATAAATTATACGCACTTACTAAGCCAGGCACAACAAGTCCCATAAATGTGTTTGTCATATGTAGATCATTTACAACTCTAATAGATGTGATTAGAATAGTTATTCCAGGAATAAACATTGTAAATAGAACCAACATCCATATAATCTTTTTAAAAGGAAATTTGAGTCTAGCGAACGCATAAGCCGCAATCATATTAATTGTTAATGAGAATACGACCGCAGTTAGCGATACAAGCAGTGTCATAAATAAAGATCTAAAATAATTTACACCTATCGATGTATAACTTAACCAAGCTAATCTTCTAAAGTTATCAAAGGTAGGTTTTAGTGAAAACAAGTGCCATGGATAAATATTTATCTCAGTCTTAGCTTTAAAAATAGATGGGATCATTACAAAGATTGGGAAGAATATTAGTAATACAACTAACGCAGATACAATCTTTAAAATGATATCAGATGTTTTAAGGCGTTTCTTCATTATCTTTTCTCCTTTCTGTCTCTAAACATATAGAAGACAAAGGAATTAATAATTAGAATGATAACCATTAATATTAACGCCATTGAAGTTATTTCTGAATCGCTAATATTAGCTCCTTTTCCTTGTTGACCCATGATGTATAATACTGGAGTTGATATTTTAGAGCTAGCGTTTCCATATCCTAACATCATTAATGGTATTTCATACATCTGTAAGTTAGATATAATAGATGTAACTATCAACAATATGAAATAGTTCTTCATACAAGGAATAGAGACATAGAACATTCTTTGGAAGAAATTCGCTCCATCCATTTGTGCTGCTTCATAATAATCTTTTGGAATATTTATTAATCCTGCATACATTACAAGTGTAGTATATCCAAATCCTATCCAAATAGTAGGAACTATAATACTTACAGATGCCCAACCGATAGAACTATCAAACCCAATTGGATCTAATCCCATATTTTGTACAAAAGTATTGATTACACCACAGTTATAACATGTAAGAAGATAAAATATTACCGATACTACTACACCGCTTAATAGATAAGGAAGATAAATAATAGTTCTTACAAATATTCCATATCTACCTTTAATTCTTGTTAAGAGGTTAGCGAATAAGAATGATATTATCATCTGTGTAACAGTAACAACTACTGCATATAATAAAACCCATAATATACTTTCTAAGAAATTCTTAT
>OCVV011344377.1_pt1 | contig 12309 bp, 24 predicted proteins | sample 1539721 | NCBI WGS metagenome assembly OCVV01 (sample SAMN02144230, study PRJEB22623) | gut metagenome | biome: sheep rumen | host: Ovis aries | place: New Zealand | reverse complement strand
TTGACCGGGGGGGGTCACCGCTGATGGTTTCCACCCTTCTCCGGATGCATCTTGTTATGGCATGTAGCACACAGCGCACGCCCATTGGCGACCACATAGCGCAGCTCAGGATACTCGTCGGCATGCTTGATATGGTGTGCAATTGTCGCCTCAGTCCTGCGTCCATAGCGCAGACATTCCTGGCATAAATACTTGTCCCGCTTGAGAACTTTCTCGCGCCATGCCTTGTGCCGTCCTAGTTTGTAGAAATCTTCCAGCATACACTCACCTCACATGGCCTAGCAGCTGACCCACCTCTCAAGTGCATTCGTCTGCGCACCAGCCCTACTGCTCCCACCGGATGCAGGAGTGATACACCCGGTTCCCTCTTTGGCCACGAAAAAGGGATCCGGCTGCTCGCCCGAATCCCACGATATGAATTTACCACAAAACGTTTACCCCGCGCGTTCCGTCCGTCGCTGATGCAGCAGAAAGAAGAATTGGCGTCGTGCAGTGAAGTAAGCCTGTTTTTGACTGCTGCCCATGTCATCAGGTTTCAGACATTCCCACGGAACCCGACGACAGCAGTTATCAATTAGAGCATGATACCAAACACCGTTATCGACATCCTTTGCACAGCGATCGATCAGATCCACGTCAGCCAGCAGGCTCTCCCGTTTGATCGCTGCCGATTCAGTCGGTCTGCCTACTGTGTTCCCTTTGGGTGCTGCATCGAATGCTGGCGAACCGACACCCAGGAGTGATGCAGCCTCCCTGCGCTTCTGATCGTACTGCCTGCAGAAATACTTGAGTTCCATGTAGGCATCGCGCGAAATACCGTAGCTGTCTAATTTAAGTGCATATTCTCGCATTCCTCTGCCTCTCGTTTTTCATTTTCTTCCAGCGTCTGATCCAGTGTCCTCTCGAGGATCCGCTCGAGCTCGTCATGATCTGGCATGTTTATCACCTCTCATTTGACAGCCTTCCTCATCTTTCCGTTAAATTCATGACCGGTAACCAGCCAGTTCAGCGACACATGGAAGATCTCCGCAATCCGGATCGTTGTGGCCAGGTTTGGATTCTGGATCCCCTCACACCACACGCTGACCTGCTTTTTCTGAGTGCCCAGCTGTCTGGCCAGGTCGAGATCAGTCATCTGATGTTCGGCCAGAAGCTGCACCAGCTGCTCGCCGATGAAATGCTTAGTCATCACCATGCTGCTTTGCCTCCAATTCTGCATTCAGTTCGTCAATAAGCTTTTTCTGATCGTCGATGATGCGCACCATATCACGGATCAGCTTCTCGTCAGAATCAATTTTGTAAGTGCTGCCCACGTAGTCACCTGCTGCAAATGCAAAAACAGCAAGCAGCATGCAAAACAAGATATCGCCGATAATCTCCATTCAATCACCTCAATCCTTAAAAAACTTTGCCAGAAAGTAGGTAACCGCCCAGAGTCCCACAGCGAAGGCGATGACATCCAGATCCTGTGCCAGACTCTTGAGAAATTCAGCTTCAGTCATCCTGCTTCACCTCTTCAAAGAATCTCTGTTCGGCTTCCGGGTTATGCCACGGACAATCCGCGCAACTTTTTACATCTTCGTCAACGCCGTCTGCATATGGACAATAGCCACTGGTTATAACTTTGCACATATTCTCGTATTCATCCATCCTGCTCCGCCTCTCCATCAATTCTGGCTCCGCAGAATGGGCAATACTGGTATCCTTCGCCCATCGGTGTGCCGTTGTCCAGATACACAGCCTTACCGCATATCGTGCAGTGATACTCGCCAAGGCCATTATGGATCCATTGTCCTTGCGCCTCAACTCCACTCGTAAGCACCACGCGATCACCTGCACAGAAGATCCTGCCGATCATCTCACAGACGTGCTGCTTGTCCGCTTCAGTGTCCGTCGAACAACCGCCGTTGATATAGGTGCAGATATTCTGGTAGATGCGTTCCAGCTCGATGTCATTTTCTTTGAGCAGCTCCAGAGCGTCTTTAAGCATATTGTCCGTGCATTCAACACGGCCTTCATATGGACATTCATAACATGCTGGGCTTCCTATACAGGATGTCAGCCCTTTCAAAACACTCTTTCTGTCAGTCATCCTGGCTCACCTCTTCGTCCATTATCGCCCCGCAATTAGGGCAATAATTTGCATTTCCTCTACCACCATTTACACCAGACATTGACAAATAATTATTACATACAGTGCATTCCAGTATGCGATTATCAATATTTTTTCCTATTCTCCCACCATGCACGATCCAGTGTCCGTGCTTCTGCTCCGGTTCTTCCCGTAGTAGTGCTACCGCATCTTGGGTTAGGTTCATAAAGCACTTCGGGTTACTTTGTTTCGCATAAGAACAGAACGCACACCCAGAGGACCACAAGCCGCTCCGATGGACATCCATGCAGGCGTTCAGGCTGTTGATTATTTCTTCACGATTGGTCATCCTGTCTCACCGCCTCCCAGTCAACTTTCTTTCCACAACTCGGACAATATTCGCACAGATCATGAAGGATCGCACCAGGATGAATCATTCTCTGTCGCTCCAGCCATGATCCGCAACAGCCGCACACCCATTCATCCTGATTGACTACAGGTTTGACTGGTTCCTGTTCTTTCAGCATTTCCGCAACTTTGTCGGCATCTTTGAAATTCAAAATAACGAAATCCAAACCAAGTTCTTTGGAAATGTCCTTTGAGGCCAAAATATATACAGCCATCTGGTCACGCTCGGTCATCCTGTTTCACCTCATTATGCATACTGTACTGGCATTCAGTACCACGGATCACGCGCCCATCATCCAAGCGGATCAGCGTTTCAAAGGGTTCTTCCCGGTCATCACGGATAATGGTTCCACCGATATACCGGCTAGTGTCGTACATAAAAGTGACTTTGCATCGCCTGTTTACCCAGGAACTCTGATTAGGGAATTTATAAAAGTTGATCGTTTCAACACATCCCACTGTTTTCACTCCTTATAAGAACCGGATCCGGCCTCACTGGACACGATTAATCCGGCGAATATCATTTGAAATCTTCATCAAGCATTTTCTTGTGCAAGCTGTACTGCATATCGAAATATGCTACCTTGTCATTAAAATCAGGTTCCGCAATCAAATCACTCACGGAATCATGGATGGTTTCTCCGATCCGACGAATCAGCTGATCTGCGTTTCTGGCTTCAATAACCACCGTGATCGGGATGTGATATGTGCTAATCTTCAGATTTTCCATTTCTCAATCACCTCTTAAACACATAAATCGCCCACGGAAGGCCAGACCTGTCAAGTTTGGGCCGATGTCGTTTGAGCACCCGTGCAGCCTTCCTGCGGTCGCGTGCTTTCTTTCCTGCTCGCATTACCGTGCATTCAAGCTTGTTATTGCGATCATACGGCCATGGGAGCCGCTTCCAGATACAAATTGCTCTCATTTCATCGCCTCCCCTTCTTTGATCTTGAAACCATCGTTTTTCAATTTAAGTTTGAGTTTATCAACTTTCGCCGGTGATGCTTTCTCGGTCTTCGGCTTGTAGGTCAGCACCTTCACCAGCTGCTCATAAGTAATGCCTCTCCTGTCCGGTTTGATACCCAGCCTTTTCAGCCTGGAATAAACCGTTGGACCAGTCACGTCAGCAGCTTTGGCAATCTCACAGACTCTGTAACGCTCCTCTTTCTCAGGAATCGTGCACATCATTACACCTCCATTTTCATCTGCTTTGTCCCGCTCAATGCCGGCATTCCAGGCGGAACCTCCAGGAATCTGGAGAGATCTCCCTGAGTGGCCAGTGTCATCGTTTCATGCGTCCAGTCCTCCGGAGCGGAGGAAAGATATCTCACAATCGTGTAATGAGTATCTGGATCCACAGTCACATGAATGATCCGGATCAGGCCTGAGTCAATACAGGCGCGATATGCAGCGAGGTGGAGCGGATCCGGACCGAGAGGCCATACATCCATGATCTGGACCATGGGTGCGGCCTTTTCTAGCTCTTCAGTCATTTTTCTGTCTCCTTGTTGTCAAGTCTCGCGATTCCGATATAAATTCTTGCTTTATCGAGAGGGACCCAGCGCTTGGAAGTAATTTCATAGGCGAATTGGGCATCGTCTGCGCAGTATCCGCATTCCGTCAGGCAATCTTTTAAGCCTTTAAGCAGATTGTCCGTGTCGGGCCGTGTCGTCTTCCAGTTGGAGAGGATCTTTTTCTTGTCCTTGGTTCCGAAATACCAGGCTACTATCAGCATAAGCGGACCGTTGAGCGGCTGATCAGGACGATAGGGCATCATTCCCTGGATCATTCTGTCCCTGGCCCTCTGAAGGCGGGTGTCTCTGTAGATAATCGCCTTTCCGTTTTTGGAATATCCGCCGAAGCGATGCTGCTGTTCTGTAATCCGCTCCGGCTGTCCTGGAATCACTAAGTGGATCATCACTCAAGCTCCTCTCTTGAAGCAGGACCAACCCTCTTGTACTTTTGATATGATCCGTTGTCCATTTCCAGGATGATGTAAGTAGGGGATCCTTCATTGTTTACACCAAGGGACACATACTGGGATTTATAGATTACTCTGGGGACGTGATGTCCTCTTTCACACGCGATAGCGGCTTCTTTGTTTTTATAGACAGTCTTGCAATAATCACAAATGAAAACATGCTGCTCTTTCACGCTTTTTCACTTCTTTCTTTTTTCTTCCTTTTCCAAAATGACGTGAAGGGATTTAGGGTGCCGGTGATGTGTACGTGTGTACGGGGGAAGGGAGTCCTCGACCCTTCCCCATACGTATGCACGTCACACGTCACCCGCGCGCACGCATTTATACCTTTAGGTATAGGATGCGCGTGCGCGTGCGCGTCCGCGCATGACTGAAGATTTTCTCAGTTGTGCGTGCGCGTCCGCGCATGCGCATGTCTGAAGATTTCTTCAGTCGTGCGCGTTACTTCTTCACGATCAGGTGAGTGTTTTTGTCGATCTCAAACCCGAATTTCGACAGCTGCTTTCGGACGGTTGCAACGCCGATTTCGAGATAGTCGGCCATTTGCTGCGCTGTCGGAGGCTCGCCCATGTTCGCGTTCGCGAAGGCTGTGTCATAGCGCTCCTGCTGGTCCTCCTTCTTTTCCCTGGCTTTTTCCTTCCGTGCTTCCCTGGCCATTGCCGGTGACGGTTTTTCGCCTGAAGCTCTGAGATCTTTTAGGGATCCATCGCTGTCCAGCGTGTGCACTGGGAAGCTGAAATACACATATTGATCAGGATACGGAGCGAACTCGCGCAGCGTGCTTTCCAGTCTCCACGCTGTCATGGTCGTGTACGTTGTACTGATGTCCGTGATCTGCTTGTACAATGTCGCGTACACTGGCGCAGGAAGGTGCTGCCTCGCGTAGCCATGGCGCTTGATCGGATCATCCAGCCCCTTTGTCTCCCAATCCGGGAGGTGCTTCCTGAGATAGCTGGTCACAATCTCGTCCTGTTTGGTCATGATCATGGATCCGCGCTGTTTGTCGCTGATTTCCAGCTCAATCATATCCAGGATCGCGTCGGGATCCCTGGCGAAGACGCCGGATCCGGATGCACGGTCCATGGATCTCTTGGCGCCCTGGGCACCTTTACTGTGATGGTGGCAATAGATCACTGCACAACTCAGCTGGCGGGAGATCCGGTCAAACAGATTGCAGAATTTCGCCATCTGTTCGGCTGAGTTTTCGTCGCCGGTGATCACCTTATAAAGCGGGTCAATAATGATCGCCTCATAGTTTCGGTCCTTTGCCCTGCGGATCAGGCGCGGCGTCAGCTCATCCAGCGGACAGGAAGCGCCTCTCAGGTTCCAGATATCCAGATTATGTGACCGGCTGCCTTCCATGCCCATGGCGGCGTAGATCTGCGCCAGTCTGTTCTTGCAGGAGGCGTCGTCCACTTCCAGATTGATGTAGAGCACGCGGCCCTGCCTGCACTCATGGGCCAGCCATGGACGGCCTTCTGCAATACAGATGGCCAACTCCATCAGCAGGAAGCTCTTGCCGGCTTTGCTGGGACCTGAGAGCAGAAGTTTGTGTCCCTCCCTCAGAATCCCCTGAATCAGCTCAGGCGCGAGCGGAGGCAGGTCTTCCAGATCGCCGAATGTTTCAATATCAGGAAGGTCGTCATTGATCCCCTGAATGTAATCCACCCACTCGGACCATCCGGGCAGTCCCATGTTCTCAGCGACAATGTATTGCTTTTTTCCGTCGCGGATCACACCGGGAAGCCTGGATAGCCTGGAAGGGTTCCGGTTCTGCCTATCAACCTGAAGGCCGGATTCCTGGCAAATCTTGTAGAGGTAGTCAACGCGTTTTCGGTATTCGTCATAAGATGCAGCCTCCACGCTGACGATGGCGTGCAGGCTCTTTTTGCCTGAGTGGACCAGGATCCGGATCGGCAGCTGCATCTCCTTCAGAGTGGCATACTGCTTGTCGATCGGCATGCTGTCAGACTCGATCAGGGCATATCGGAAGGATGTAACATTGGTGTCTGCTATGCCTTTCCCGTCCAGCGGATTGAATCGCACCCACGCACCGGCCTCCGGGTTCGTGTCTCCAATAGAGAGCCCTAGATCATCGCCGTATTTATCCAGGTCAGCAATGATTTGCTCCTGAGTCCGTCCGTACTGGCCCTTGGTCGGTTTGAAACCATCCTCGGTTTTATAGGTTTCTGTTGAGATTCCAACAAACTCCGTCGGTTCAAACAGTGCACGAAGATAGCGCTTCACCTGATCGGCAGGGCTCCAGATTGCCGGTGGACCGGGGACCTCTTCCAGTTTCAGCCAGTTCTGGTCCACGACCTTTTTCCGTTCGGCAGCTGCTCCGCCTCCGATTTCAGAATCCCAGTCAAGAGCATAATTGTCATCATTCCTGGGTTTCTGTTCAGGTTTCCACCCGTGCTCCATGGCGATCTGAATCACACTGCCTGCACGGGCATCTTCCCGCCTGAAAGTTCGCCATTTGCGCTCGCACTCACCCGGATGGTATCGGTTGTCTGGTTTAGACCAGTCATCCCAGACAGAACAGGGCAGGCCCTCCGCTTTGAGGGCCATGCCAACCGTCGTCCACTCGGCATAGTTGCAGTCAGCTGCAGAGAGATGCTCTAACACCTCCTGCAGGGAGTAATCGTCTGTAATCATGGCACTTATTCCTCAGAATCTTCGATGATCGTCGCTCTTCCGGCCAGCTGACAGGAACCGTCAGCCGGATCCAGAGAGGGATCCGGAGAATAGGGCATCGCATCTTCGATCAGTTTGAGCCACGGACATTTTTTCACTTCCCGCCCGCGCTTATCGCACAGCAGGCAGTTCCATTGCACAACCTGATCCAGCAGAGCGATAAAAGCTTTTTCGTTGATGTAAATAACCTGATCATCTTTGCATGAGGCATCCGGTCCGATGAACAGTTTTACGCGGACCGCTTTCACCTCGCGCTGGATCTGGAATAACTTCTTGAGCGGCACCGTGTCCAGGATGTCACTGGACAGATCGCCCAGCCGGCGGATGATCATTTTGAAATCCCGCCAGCCGTTGGGAATGGTCCGCAGGCGATCCCGGAGCACCGGCTCAGTCTCCACCAGCGCAGTCTCAGTGGCGAAGATCCGCAAAAGGGCTGTGTACTCTTTGCCCGTCATGGGATACTTGCCTTCATTGTCTGGTGCATGCAGCATTGTCTTTCACTCCCTTAGAATGGCAATTCGGAAAAATCAAAATCCATGGCAGGCTTGGGTGCCGGCGGTGTGTACGTGCTCGGAATGATGTTGAACGGCACTTGCCAGTTATTGCCAGCGATCATATCGATCATCTGCTTGGCAGCACTGAAGGGCCACTCGCCGACGTGCTGGAATCCCTTCCGCTCGAGGAATCTGATCTGCTTTGGAGTGCTCAGTCCGGAGTCCTGGCGTGCGTAGAGTTTTTCGATAATCTTGGATGCCTGGCCAGCACACGTGATGATATCCGGATTGATTCCGCGTTTTTCGAGGATTTCCAGCTGTTTCTTCGTGGGCGGTGCCATCTCCGCCGGCAGGGTGGGCTCATAACTGGCCAGGTCCTCATCAGAGATTGAATAAATGTACTGAAGAGGATCCACCAACTTTGCCTTCCGCTTTCGCATCTCAGCCAGCTGTCTGGCCAGTGATTCTTCGCGCTGACGGACCACATCCGTTTCGGCCTGTCCCAGCAGATCCATGAGATCCATCTGGATATCCATTCCGGCCTGCTCTTCCAGAATCTTGGTAGCACGGTCGGCCACTTCCTGATTCTTAGCCAGGATGCCGACAGGGTGGATCAGATCATGGCGCTCAGTATTCCAGAGGAAATCCAGCAGCAGGCAGTTCTCTTTGCCTTCATGCAGGCGGAGGCCACGGCCAACCATCTGGGTGTACAGAGCGCGGACTTTTGTCGGCCTGAGAACAATAATGCAGTCTACGCTCGGACAATCCCAGCCCTCGGTCAGCAGCATCGAATTGCAAAGCACCTGGTATTTCCCGTCAGCGAAATCCTGCAGGATTTCAGCGCGGTCTGTACTGTTTCCGTTTACCTCGGCTGCAGTAAATCCGTGTTCCCGGAGGATTGCACAGAATTTCTGGCTGGTCGCGATCAGAGGAAGGAAAACTACCGTCTTTCGGGCTTTACATCTGCTCTCCATCTCGGTGGCTATCTGTTCGAGGTAGGGCTCCAGCGCGTCACCCAGATCACCGGCAGCAAAATCGCCGTTTTGCTGTTTGACGTCGGTCAGATCGATCTTGAGCGGGATCGTTTCGGCCACGATTGGACACAGGTATCCGCCTTTGACACCCTTATCAATGCCATACTCGAAAGCGCATGAGTCGAACACCTGGCCAAGATTTCGCATATCGCCTCTGTCAGGTGTCGCCGTGACGCCCAGTAGCTTGGCACCATGGAAGTGTTTGAGGACCGTCTGGTATCCATCTGAGAGTGCATGGTGTGCTTCGTCGATTATGATTGTCTGATAGTAATCTTCAGGAAATTTTTCCAGGCGGGATTCACGCTGCAGGGACTGCACAGATCCGACTGTCACCCGGAAGAAAGATCCAAGACTGCTCTGCTCTGCTTTTTCAACTGCACAGCGGAGGCCAGTGGTTTTATAGATTTTGTCTGCAGCCTGCTCCAGCAGTTCGCCTCGGTGCGCGAGGATCAGCACTCTGGATCCGGAGGCCACCTCCGCCGCCGTGATGGCGGCGAAAGTGACCGTCTTACCCAGACCGGTTGCCATAACGATCAAGGTTTTCGTGTTCCCGGATGCCCATTCAGCTTCAACGCGCTCGACAGCTTCTTTCTGATAGGGTCTTAACTCCATTGCCATTGCGCTTCAGTCCTTACTTGCCGATTTCCCATTTCTTGGCGGGTGCCACGGATTCCACTGGCTCGAGGTATTTGGCCACCCGGTTATACTTCGGGGACCCGTCATCATTCAGGTTCTTTTTGTCATACTCTAGCTTCACCATGCCGCTGGCACCCATCACCTGATTCCATTTCGGAGACAGTCTCTCGCCGTGCTGACGCTGGCCGATGGCGGTGAAAAACTGGCAGAGGCGCCACTCATTGTTCTTGTTGAGGAACAGCGTGTCATTCACGCGGCCCTGGGTGCCATCAACAGCAGTGCAGGTCAGGGTAAGCTTGGCCATGGGACAGGGCGGGTTTTTGTCATTGCCGGCAAACTGGGCGCGCTCGAAACCGGTTACCTGGAAGGTGTAATCACCGGGTTCCAGCAGTTCATAAGACTGACCATCGTTTTCAATCTCAGAGTCCCAACCCAGGGCGTAATTTTCATTCGTGTTAGCCATAATCGTTTTTCCTCACTTTCGATCACAAAAATCATTTTTTGAGCATTTTTTTTGATTTAAAATGCATTTTTTCGTGTTTTTGAGCTTAAAAAGGCGTTTTTTCGCGCATCGCGAGAATCTCAGGAACCACCCTGGCTTCCCAGACAGAGGGCAGGTATTGCGTGGTGTATCCGGGATCGTAGACTTTCAACCGGACTTCCGGCGGATAGTAGCCTTCTTTTGCTGTCCATGCCTGGATCTCAATGGCTTTGATCTTGTCTTTGATCATCAGCTTGGCCAGGGCATCCGGTACGCCGTCCAGATCGGCCTCAGTGGGCATTGTGTCCGGAGGCAGGACCTGCATCGGCATCGGCTCTTCCGGTTCAGCAGGTGCTGCAGGAGCAGGCTCAGCGGCCGGCTTCTTCTTGCTGGTGGATGCTTTCTTCTGGGCAGGCGCGGGCTTCGTTTCTTCCTGAGGAACAGGATCCGGATCAGCGGCAGGCTGCTCTCCGAAAAGATACGGAGCGATAGAAGCGAAATCCAATTTCACCTCATCCGGAAGACCGAAACGATTTTTTGCATCCCAGCAGGGATGATGAGTCGTATACACGACACGTTTTCCGCCGGCGGCCTTCTTCGTCTTTCCGTCCGGGCTGGTGACCACCAGTGTTTCGTAGTTGGCGAAGAGCACCAGATCGGCCCACTCTTTCACCAGGGCGGCAATGCTGCATTTCTGGCTGTTCTGAAGCTTCAGCTCCCAGCGGTCATAGGATCCCATCTGATCCGGCTGCTCGAATTTCCTCATGGCAGCGTGTGCGGTCAGGATCACATCTTTGCCTGCACCGATCACAGCATTGAGCTCGGTGATCAGCCTGCCGAATTCTTCCCAGAGGCGCTTATATCCGCCGCCATAGCCAGGATCCTCGAGACTGTTCCACCCGTTCTTCTTCAGTACATAATCCGCGCAGAGCCGCTCAGCAGCGTCCATCGTGTCAATGCCCAGAGCATGGATGTCAGCATTCACCTGAGCATCCTTGACCATGTTGAGCAGTTCAGTCCAGGAAGTTGGTACAGGATAGCGCATGACATTGATCCGCCCGGATCCGCTCTCAGTGTCGATCAGAGCGCCGTGCCTGGCCCGCAGCCAGTCAGCCGCAAATGTAGTTTTTCCGATGCCCTCAGGCCCGTAGAGCAGGCCGCGTACCGGCATGTCCAGTTTTCCGCTTGTCATCTGATAAACCATGTTTTCACTCCTTTTATTCAATCTTGAAGGAATCAGGTGCCATCACAGCCTTGACGCCTTCAATAATTTCACCGGTTTCAGCCAGGACAATGTTTCCACTTTCATCGGTCCTGGTCAGCTTTTTGAGCTCTCCCCACATGGGCGAGTACTTCACCGTCTCTTTGATGTAGCTGTCCATTCCGGTCCGTCTGAGCCAGTCAACCAATTCCGGCTCATTCCGGTTGTAGTCCCAGCCGCCTCGCTTCAGCGTGAGCACACCTGAAGGAAGTTCATATTTGTCGGTTGTCTTGGTGGACTTGGTCAGTCCCTGCTCGCGCTGGCGGATCAGGTACCGGCGGAGATAGAGCTGCATACGCTGGATGTAGGAATCCCGGCGCTGTTTGATCTGCAGGATCTGCTGCTCATAGAAATCCAGGAATTTCTTGGCGGATGCGTCAGCCTCCCGGATTTTCTGCAGGCACCACTCAGCTTTCTGATCGTTGTCCACGATGAAGGTTGACATGATGTCGTTAATTTCTTCCTCTTCTTCATCCAGCATCCATTCCGGATCTGTTGTCTTCAGGGCCTCTGTCATTTGTTTCACTCCTTTATTCCCATTTCTGGATAAGCGCATCCAGTCGGTTGATGATGGAATCCTGCTTCGTTGCGATTAGAAGCAGTGCATCGAGAAGGTTTGTTATCCGCTTTGGATCGTCGCCGTCAGGCTTCTTGTTCCATTCGGACTTTCTGGCGTTGTACTCGTCGAAGTCAGAGCACTTGTCGATTCGCTGGACTGTCCGCTCGCAGTAGCCGCTGATATCAGCGACGTCCCTGATCTTCATGCCCTGGCTGAGCATGAACTTGATGCCGTCGAAGTCGGTCTTCTGCACTGTCTTTCCCAGTGCCATCTTTGTCTCCCTCCCTTTTCCATTCATCCGGCAGTGTCGCCGGATAGAATCCACTAAACTGCAGAGGCACATGCCGTGCAGGCCGTGCCCAGAAAAATCTAGTCCTGCCAGTCACGTGCACACTCCTCTCCCTGACACCAGGAAAACTGTCCCGTATCCTGTCGCTGGTACGGTGGCAGGCGGCATACTTTCGCACCTTTCCTCGGGATCCTCACCACATCGCACCACATCAGGCGAGATCGGAGCCACTCCCATGCCTCTTTGCGTGATTGGCGTATAGCACTTGCTATAAACCAGCACCCCGCATCGGAGCGGATCTCAATAGAGGCCAGATAGCTCATGTGGCATCACCGTCCTGCAACAGTTCAAAAACATCAATCTGGCCGTCAATCAC
>OCVV011295500.1_pt1 | contig 12310 bp, 9 predicted proteins | sample 1539721 | NCBI WGS metagenome assembly OCVV01 (sample SAMN02144230, study PRJEB22623) | gut metagenome | biome: sheep rumen | host: Ovis aries | place: New Zealand | reverse complement strand
GTTTTTGCTGCCCTCAAGGCTTGTGGTACGGTTCTTAAAACTATTCCTGATTTTGACGCCCTTTACGAAGATGAATTCCACAAGGATGTAACTTATTTCGTCGCATCTTCAAATTCTGCTGAAGAGCTTGAGGATACGGCCTTCCTTGACGACGTAACATTGAGCGTAGATGCTAAAAATATCGACAATGCTGTTGCCAAAGAGTCTGCCGTCTCAGAAGCGGCTCCAGCTCCTGTCGCAGAAGCTCCGAAAGCGGCTCCCGTGGCAGCCCCGGCTCCTGCGGCAAGTCCGGCTCCGGCTCCCGCAGCTTCTGCCGAAACTGCAAAAAAAGAGGCTCCGAAAGCTGCCGCAAAGGCTGCTCCTGCTACTGGTCATGCCCAGCAGAGCACAATCCTTCGTGTAGACTCAAAGCGAGTTGACAATCTTATGAACCTCGTTTCAGAGACTGTCATCACAAAAGCTTCTTTCAACCAGAGCCAGCAGCAATTCGCTGACATGCTCATTCAGTTCCAGACGCTCGATTCTTCTTATAAAGAGAAGGTTCGCAGAATGTTCGAGCAGCTTCCTCAGTATCTTGAAGAAATTCAGAATGGAGTTGCTGTTAAGGATATCAAGACGAATATTACCAATGAATTCGGTGATATCGCAAATTTCTTTGATGCCTTCGAAAATCGTTTCAAGGACTTGAATTCTAAATTCCACTCTTCTACCCAGAATCTTGGCCGAATCACCGGCGAGCTGCAGGAAGGTATCATGAAAATCCGAATGGTTCCTATCAGTCAGGTTTTCGACCGCTTCCCTCGTGTCGTCAGGGACTTGCAGAAGGATTTGGGCAAAAAAGTTAATTTGATTCTTGAAGGTGAAGATACAGAACTTGATAAAACAGTCGTTGACGATCTCATGGATCCAATCATGCACTGTGTGCGAAACTCGGTTGACCATGGCATTGAGACTCCGCAAGAGCGAAAAGAAGCCGGTAAAGATGAAACAGGAACCGTTCTTCTCAAAGCTGCCAACGAAGGTAACAGCATAGTAATTGATGTCGTTGATGATGGCGGCGGAATCAATGTCGAGAAAGTCAAAAAGAAGGCAATCGACAAAGGCCTTATCCACCCGAGCAAAGTCCTTACCGATCAGGAAGCGGCTCAGCTTATCTTCCTGCCAGGTTTCTCAACTGCCGAAAAAATTACGAATGTCTCTGGACGAGGCGTAGGTCTTGATGTCGTCAAAACGATGATTGAAAAGCTCAACGGCACGATTCAGGTTACAAGCGAGCACGGTAAAGGCTCTAAATTCTCGATTCGTCTGCCACTCACACTGGCCATTATTCAGGGCTTGCTGGTTCGTGTCGGACGCGAGGTTTACTCAATTCCAATCGCATCGGTTATCGAGAGTGTTCGTGTCAAAAAATCTGAAATCAATACAATCGACAATCACGAGGTCTTGAATGTCCGAAACGAGGTCATTTCAGTTCTTCGTTTGAGCAGATTGTTCAATATTCGAACCAACGAAGACGGAGACTACTGCTTTGTCGTAATCGTCGGCTCACAAGACAAAAAAATCGGCGTAATGGTCGATAACCTCATCGGTGAAGAAGATGTGGTTATCAAGCCTTTGCGCGACCAGTTCACACAATCACCTGGAATTTCTGGTGCTTCTATTCTTGGAGATGGTTCTGTATCTCTGATTATCGATGTAACACAATTGCTTGAGCTTGGCGTTCGTCAGGAAATCGAAGCTCGGCAAGATTCTGGATATGGTGCGTAAGGAGAAGATTCATGGAAAATACATCAGCTGAAAAACCTTCAATCAACTCCGTACTAAAGGAAAGTCTGGGTAATATCCAGAACATAGCCGGGGCAGATACGGCTGCACCGGAAAAACCTGACAACATGGTCGTTGTTGATTATAAAATGGTAACATTCTCCCTTTCAGGAAAGGACTATGCTATCGACATTATGAAGGTAAAGGAAATCGCAAAGGCAGGACGCTTCACCTATGTTCCGAATGCGCTCCCCTTTGTACTCGGTGTCTATAACCTTCGTGGTGACATAATTCCTATTATCGACCTTCGATTGTTCTTCAATATCGAAATGCCTGAGCGTGAGTATGATGCCCTTGAAAACATGCTTATTGTTTCTGTTGGCGAGCTTACTTTTGGTGTTGTCGTTGACGAGATTGACAAGGTTGTCGGAATTCAAAAATCAAGCATTAATCCTCCTCACCCCTTGTTTGGTGACATCAGCATCAAATACATTCAGGGTGTTGTTGAGGTAAATAACCGTCTCTATATTCTGCTGGACATTGAGAAGATTTTCGGCTCAAAGTCTGACAGCAAATCTTCAGAGACGGTTGCCATGCGGGAAATGGCTGCCCGGGCTTCTGTTGCTGCTCCAGCTGCAGGAGTTAAAAAAGCGGCTGCTCCGGCTCCCAAAAAAGAGGAGAAAGTCGATTACTCTTTTGTAGTTGATTCTCTTTCTTCAATGCGTAAATTCACCGCATCTTCTCTTAACGACAAATGGATGCAGGTCCGCTATAAAGAATGGGAAGGAGAGCGTGGAAAAGGAAAGACTCAGCTTCAGAATCCTGCTGATGCCGATATGTTCCTCAAAAAATTCTTCTCTCCCTTTAGCGGAACTTGGTGGGACAAGGCCTATGCGGATTCAATCTTCAAGGCTCTTCCTGACAATACCGCAAAACAGATTGTCGTTTGGAATCCTGGCTGTGGAAAAGGTGCCGAAACTTATTCTCTGGCCTGTGTTCTCAAAAAGCGTTACCCTGAGGCAAAATTGAGGATTTATGCTCATGAAGTTGACTTGCTCAGTATTTCTAACGCTCCTTTGCTTGCTGTTCCTGGCGATGTTGCCAATGATTGGTACGCACCGTATATTACAAAGAAAGCTAATGGGGATTTCACTTTTATCTCTGATATCCGCGACAGCATTATGTTTGAATATCACGACTGTGCCAACACCAACAACTTGCCATCTTGTGATATAATCTTCGCAAGGGATGTACTTTCATTCTTGTCAGAATCTGCCCAGCAGACGGTCGTCGCCGATTTCTCTGAGAAATTAAAGGGAAATGGTATCGTGATTCTTGGTCAGAATGAATCTCTTGAAGAGAATCCAAAATGGTCGGCAACGAAAGTTGGAACAGTAACTATCTTCGGAAAAAAATAATACAGGAGTAAAAACTCATGAGAGTAGAGTACATTAACCCATTTGTAGAAACTTCATATCAGATTTTGAAGGAAGTGCTTGGTGGCGCTACTGTAACCCGTGGCGACTTGTATCTCAAATCTACGGCCATGCCGGTAATGGGTGTCGCAGCCCTTGTCGGTCTTGCCGGTGATGTCGAAGGCCGAGTTCTCTTCGATATGACTTTTGAGACAGCCCTGAACATCGCTTCTGCGATGAACGGCGAGACACTTACAAAATTTGATGACCTTGCAAAAGCTACTATCAGTGAGCTTGCAAACCTCATCACGGCTCAGGCTGTTACAAAATTGCATGAGCTTGGTTTCAAGTTCGACCTTACACCACCAGCTCTTTTTGCCGGTGAAAAAATGGAAATTGCCGCATTGGGCGGCAGCCAGACAAACAGTGTAGAGGCACTTATCGTTCCTCTCATCACTGAATGTGGTAAAATTGAAGTTAACGTCGCAATTCGCGAACGCATGTAATAAGGATAAGGAGTGCCAAAATGAAAACTAAACAGGATTTTCCTTCAATCAATGAGCGTCCGCCAGAGGGCATGAATGCTGACGGAACAAAAATCCGTGTACTCGTCGTAGACGATTCAATGTTCGTTGCAAAACAGCTCGGCCAGATTCTCACAAGTGAAGGATATGAGGTCGTTGCTACAGCTGTTGACGGTAAGGACGGTGTTGATAAATACAAGGAACTGTGTCCGAATGTTGACTTGGTAACTATGGATATTACTATGCCTCGCATGGATGGTATCACAGCCCTTGAGCAGATTGTCGCTTTTGACAAGAACGCCCGCGTCGTTATGGTTTCTGCTCTTGGTAAAGAGGAGCTGGTTAAAAAATCACTTCTTCTCGGTGCCAAGAACTACATCGTAAAACCGCTTGACCGCAAGAAGGTTCTTGAGCGAATTTCAGCTGCCCTCAAATAGGTTCTGATTATCAGATGGGGTCTGGAAACTCTGCTTTCTGGATTGGCCTATAAAATAATCGCCGGGATATTCATTTATTCCGGCTTTTTCTGTTTTAAAATATCTGCTACTCTGATTCCGTCCTGATAAAAGGAAAGTCGATTTTTAAAAACACTTCTCTTCTTAATCGTTTTTTCTGCGCTTGTTCTTGGGGCCATGTTTTCTTTATTCTTTATTTCTGATATAATCTTTTTATGTTTCAAGTTCGGGTGAAGGCTGATTTTGCGGCGGCGCATTTTTTGCGTGATTATCATGGAAAGTGCGAGAACCTGCATGGCCACAATTACAAGGTTTATGCTCATGTTCAGGGAAAGACTCTGGATAAGGGTGGAATGCTCCTTGATTTTACGGAGCTTAAAAAGGCTTTGAAGACGGTTTGTGAAAAACTTGACCACACTAACCTGAACGACATTGTTTTTTTTGAGCAGAATCCCAGCGCAGAGCGGATAGCGATGTACATTTATGAAGGAATAATCGCACAGCTTCCGGAGCTGAAAAAGACAGACGGAGAAGCGGCATACTTGTATGCAATCGATGTCTTTGAGACGGACAATAACAGGGCAAGGTTTATGCCCGATTAAAGCTACCTCGCCTGAAGCGGGGTGAATATAACCGAAGAAAAATACATGTATGTATTTTTCTTCGGAGGCTAGGGATTGGAGTGGCGGCGACAGCCGTTCTGAAACGACCGGAAGGGAGTGGAAGAATGAAGCGATAGCGAAACCACGCAAAGCCCGGCGGCGTTAGCCGCAGCCCCCTTGCCACCATGGAGATATTTATGAAACAGATTTCAATTTTGGATTCTACTTTGCGTGACGGCTCTCAGGGCGAGGGCATTTCTTATTCAGTTCAGGACAAAATCAATATCGTTAAGGCTTTGGACGAGCTGGGGGTGGCTTATATTGAGGCTGGAAATCCCGGAAGCAACCCCAAGGACATGGAATTTTTCGTTGAGGCCAAAAAACTAAAACTTGACCACTCAAAAATCGTGGCATTTGGTTCGACCAGGCGCAAGGGAATTAAGTGTGCGGAAGATGCCAATTTGCAGAGCCTGCTTGCGGCGGAAACTCAGGTCGTTTGCATTTTCGGAAAGACCTGGGACTTTCAGGTCACGGACATCATTCATGCGACTCTCGAAGAAAACCTTGAGATGATTCGTGAGACAGTGGCTTTCCTTGTGGCCAACAATAAGGAAGTCATTTTTGATGCCGAGCATTTCTTTACGGGATACACGGAAAACGCTGATTATGCCATGAAGTGCCTTGAGGCGGCTGTAGAGGGCGGTGCTAAGACTCTCTGCCTCTGCGAGACCAAGGGCGGCATGATGCCAATGCAGTGCTACGAAATTACTAAGCGTGTAGTTGAGAAATTCGGAAAGATTGCTGCTGTTGGAATCCATACCCACAACGATTCTGGCTGTGCAGTCGCAAATTCCCTGCTTGCCGTTGAGGCTGGGGCAACTCATGTTCAGGGAGTTCTCCTTGGCTTTGGCGAGCGCACTGGAAATGCTAATCTTTCTTCGATTATTGCTGACCTTCAGCTTAAAATGGATTGTGCCTGCATTCCTTCTGAGAATATCCAGAACCTCACCCCAATCTGCAAGCGGGTGGCTGAGATTACCAACATTTCTCTGGAGGCCGGAATGCCTTATGTGGGAGCAAGTGCCTTTGCCCACAAGGCCGGAATGCACATCGATGCGGTTATCAAAAATCCCTTTGCCTACGAGCATGTCACTCCTGAGAGCGTGGGTAACGAAAGGGTCTTCCTTATGAGTGAGGTTGCCGGTAAGAGCATGATTGTCGAAAAAGTCCAGAAGTTCGACAAGACTCTCACAAAATCAAGCCCTGTTGTTGCGGAAATCGTAAAGAGGGTCAAGGATTTGGAGCATGAGGGCTATCAGTTTGAGGGTGCTGACGCAAGCTTTGAGATTTTGGTTCGAAAGGCAATCGGAAAATACCAGCCCTTCTTCAACCTTCACTATTACAAAACTAGCGGCGAGTTTCCCCGTTTTGCCGATGACCAGAGTGCCTTTGCCCAGTTCAAGATTGATGTTGACGGAAAGGTCGTCGTGACTGCAGGGGATGGAGACGGTCCTGTAAACGCTTTGGATGTGGCCATGCGAAAGGCTTTGGAGCAGTTCTATCCCAATGTGGCTCAGATTCATCTTACTGACTATAAAGTCCGTGTCCTTGACGGAAAGGGAGCTACGGCTTCAAGGGTTCGCGTTCTCATTGAGTCAAGCGACGGCGACGAGCACTGGGCTACGATGGGAGTTTCCAGCGACGTAATCGAGGCTTCTTATATTGCCCTTGTTGATTCATTCGAGTATAAGCTGATTAAGGACCTGGAGCGCAAATTCGCAAAACTGATGTAAAATTTGCCTTTTGAAACTTTTTTCGTTATATTTTGTTTAATAGATGAAAAGATTCTTGCCTTTGCCACTTTGTTCGCAAGAAGGGGCTTGGCATATATGAGGCTTTATTTTGAATATTGAAGAACTTGCCAGTGAGAGTGTGCCTGAAGTCGGTGAATTGCCAAAAGTCATTAACAAGGAATTGATGAGCAATCCCGACAATTTCTATAAAATGGCCTTCGAGTTTCAGCAGATAATGATGATTTACGAAAGTGCCATCAAGCAGATTGAGACTAAGCTGGATATTTTAAATAAGGAAAACAAGGTTTCTGGCAGGCGGAACCCAATCGAGACTGTCAAATCCCGGATTAAGTCGCCGCAGAGCATTGCCTCCAAGCTTGAAAGCAAAAAACTGCCGGTTAATTTTGATTCTATGGTGGAAAATCTCCACGATATTGCAGGCGTCAGGGTCATCTGCCCGTATATTTCAGACATCTACTCAGTTCGGGACATGCTTTTAAAGCAGCCGGACATCACTTTGCTGGAAGAAAAGGACTATATCAAGAATCCAAAAGAGTCGGGGTACAGGAGCCTGCATCTTGTGATTGAGGTCCCGGTTTATCTTTCTGAAAGCACCCATAATGTTAAGGTTGAGGTTCAGCTTCGCACCATAGCAATGGATTTCTGGGCCTGCCTTGAGCACGAGCTTCGTTATAAGACCAGCACAAAAGTGCCGGAGAGCGTTAGAAGGGAGCTTTTCCGTGTTGCCGAGACGATTGCCATGACCGACCGCGAAATGGAAGAAATTGCGATTGAGCTTCAGAACCTGGACTAGGTTAAAAATCATATTAAAAAATTTGACTATTCCCAAAAGGTTGATATAATATTAAAGAAGTTTTTTTGTTCTATAATTTTTTGGGAGATTCTATGTGTAAATCATTTCTGGGGTTTCTTTCCCAGAAAAAGACATTACTTTTTCTAGTGATGTGCCTCTTCGTTCATGCTTTTAACTGTGTCTTGTTTGGCATTATTGGAATTTTCCCCCTTTCTATCCTGAACATTTTCAGCACTGTTTTCTACATTCTTGTTCTTTTTCTTTTTAAGCGAAATCAGGATTTTTACATTGTCTTTACATATTTCGAGATTGTCACTTTTTCATTTTTGTGTGATCTTTTTACTGCCGGCGCTTTCTTATATATTTTCTTTGTGGTGGGAATGGTTTCCGTCATTTTTTACCTGCTGCCGCCTAAAACCAAGTACAAGTACATTTATCAGGCTGTAGGAATTCTCTGTGCGATTATAATTTACTTTATCATTGTGAATAAATTCGCCCTTTTTCCTGACTATGAGCCGCTCGTCGAGGCCTGCAAAAACAAGATTATCCTGCTTAATCTGGGAATAACTCTTTTTACCTTGTTTTATATCGCTAACCTCTATTCTTATGAATTGAACACGACGAACGAAAAACTGGTTTATACGAGCAACCATGATTTGCTGACAGGCCTTTTTAACCGCCGTTTCTTTGAGCATATCATGGAGCGAAACAAGACCGAAAACGAAAGCAAGTACACAATCTCTATTTTTGACATTGATGATTTTAAAAAAATCAACGACACTTACGGTCATCAGGCGGGAGATGCCGTGTTAAAAGTCGTCAGCGATATTATTGAAGAGTGTCAGAGCAGGGATTACATTCCGGTCAGATGGGGTGGCGAGGAATTCATAATCTTTATGCCACGGACTCCGGAAAACACGGCTTATGATTATTTGCAGGCTCTTTGTGAAAAAATCCGAAAAACTGTGGTTGAATTCGGCCCGCACAAAATAAAGGTTACGGTGACTGTCGGAATGTGCACGGGCAGCGTTTTGAGTGATTATGAGATTGCGATCCGAATAGCGGACGACAGGCTTTACAAAGGCAAAAAGAACGGAAAAAATCAGGTGGTCAGGGAATAACCGCCATTTCCCGAATCAATTTTCCTTCAATAGAATATAATCCGATTTTTATCTTTCCGTTTTCCCTTTTCCACTTTCCACTTTCCGTTTCCACTTCAAGAATTCCGCAGGTTTTGCCCTCTTCGCATTTTGGAAGGGAGATGGAGCCGGGGTTAAAGTAGAAGAGGCCATTTTCTTCTTCCATTAAAGTGACATGGGTATGGCCGGAAAGGACGATACTGCCTTTTGGAAGCCAGGATGAAAGTTTTGTGCGGTCGTAAAGGTGTCCGTGGTGCAAGAAGATGCGCCGGATTCCCTTTGCTGTTGGAAGGGCGATTGTACTGTAGGCGTTGAGACAGGGGAAGGTAAGCATCATTTCGTCAACCTCGCTGTCGCAGTTTCCCCTTACGCAGATGAGCTTTTCTTTGCGCTCGTTCAAGAGCTCGGCTGTGCGCTTGGTGTCCCAGCCTTGGGGAAGGGGATTACGCGGGCCGTGGTTCAAATAGTCGCCTAAGAGAATGATTGAGTCAACTTTGTTTTCAAAGGAAGCGAGGGCCGTTTCGAGGCAGGATGCGCTTCCGTGGATGTCGGATAAAACAAGAAATTTCATGATTGCTCCAAAAAAATTGCCCCACGAAAGTGGGGGAGCCGCCTGAAAATTACATGCGCTCCAGGAAAGGCACGAGAACCAGTCCCATGGCTTCTTTGAGCACTCGGAGCGTTGCCTTTGCCAGGGTCAGCCGGGCTTCTTTGAGCTCTTTTGTCTCGGCAGTCATAATCGGGCACTGCTGATAGAACTTTGAGAAGAGTTTTGCTATGTCATAGAGATAGTTTGCCATGATTGAAGAGTCTTTTGCATTTGCGGCTCTTGCTACCGTCTCCGGGTATTCGCCCAGGCGTTTTGTAAGTTCCCATTCTTCTGCGGCTTTGAGAAGAGAAGCGGCCTTTTCAGGACTTGCAGGGCTTGTTCCTTCATCATTTGCCTTTCGCAGGATTGAAGCGATGCGTGCTCCCATGTACTGCAAATATGGGCCTGTGTTTCCGTTGAAGCTCAAAGATTCTTCCGGATTGAAAACCATGTCCTTAATGGGGCTGACCTGCAAAAGATAGTAGTGGAGGGCTGCCAAAGCGACTTTTTCTGCCACCTCGTCTGCGTTTCCTACTTCTTCTTCGCGGCCTTTTTCTTTGATTGCTTTGAGTGCGTCTGCATGAAGGGAGTCGATTAAATCGTCTGCGTCAACGACAGTTCCTTCGCGGCTCTTCATGCGTCCGTTAGGAAGGTTTACCAGGCCGTATGCAAGGTGATAGAGTTTGTTTGCCCAGTCAAAGCCCAGCTTTTTAAGGATATAGAAGAGGACTTTGAAGTGGAAGTTCTGTTCGGTTGCGACCACATAGACAAGCTCGTTGAAAGCCCAATCGTCGTGGCGGCTGATTGCGGTTCCGATGTCCTGTGTGATGTAAACTGATGTTCCGTCTTTTCGGAGAAGAACTTTTTCGTGGTCTTCGCCGTCTTTTCCTTTGCCCACGGCTTCGGTTACGTCAACGCGAACGCTTCCGTCCTCAGCCTTAAAGAAGACACCCTTTTCGAGGCCTTTCTGAATTTCGTCCTTTCCTTTGAGGTAGGTTTCGCTTTCAAAGTAGAATTTGTCGAAGGAAACTCCTGTGCGGTCGTAAGTTTCTTTTACGCCGTTGAAAGTCCAGTCGTTCATGGTCTGCCAGAGCTTTCGGGTTTCTTCGTCACCTGCTTCCCATTTTCGAAGCATTTCTTCGGCCATTTCCTGTGCTTCGGGGTGAGCTGTCTCCGGCTTGTCCTTTTCGCCTTTGAGGTAGCGGTCGAACTCAACATAGCACTGGCCGACAAAATGGTCGCCCTTCATGCCAAGCTTTTCCGGTGTGTCGCCCTTTGCCTCGTGGAAGAGCTTGTATGCCAGCATTGACTTACAGATGTGGATTCCCCGGTTGTTGATAAGGTCAACTTTGCAGACTTCAGCTCCTGCTTTTTTGAGGATTCGGGAAACCGACTCGCCCAAAGCGTCGTTTCTCATGTGGCCCAGGTGAAGGGGCTTGTTTGTGTTCGGGGAAGAGAACTCAATCATGATGCGGCTGCCTTCAAGGTGGGGCTTTCCGTCATTGCCAAGAGTTCCGAAGTTCTCGCCCTCTGTTTCAATTTTTGTGAGGATTGATTTTACAGCGCCGGCCTTGTCCATTTTGAGGTTTACATAAGGACCGACTGCCAGAACTTGGCCGATTTCAGAAGCCTTGCCGCTTTCGTTGATGATTTTTGCAACTTCCTGAGAAATCTGAGGAGGGGCGATTCGGAGGGCTTTTGCGAACATGAACATCGGGGAGCCGATATCGCCCATTTCCGGGTTTGGAGAAGGCTGAACGACGATTTTTTCTGCCGAAACGGCCTCTGCCTCAAGATTCTTTTCTTTTATGATTTCGTTAACTGCGTCTGCGATAATTGATTTGAATTGTGATTTTGTGTCTGCCATGAGGTCTATTTTATAGAAAAAAGTGATATGTGAAAAGTGGATTTTTCATACATGTTTCTGCGCTAAGGATTGTAGCCCCTGCGAAGCAGTACCAGAGCAGGCGAAGGCTGCGGCGGTATGGAGCGAACAGCGGAAGGGCGGAAAGCCCGACCCGAAGGGGAGCGCCCAATTTTTCAAATCTAAATTCAAAATCTCACTTCACTTATTATTGAATTTTTTGTAAAATAAAAGTATTGAAAATCGGAAAGTTTTATTATTTAGTTTTGCTTTTGGGGGGGATTCTTGGCTGTCACAGGGCTGGCTCTGAGAATAAAAGCATTAGGAGATTTACCGTGGACACAAAAGTTATTGACCAGTACATTGATGATTTGATGACAAAATCAACTGCCGAAATTCCTGTATGGAATATCGAAAAGGCTCGTGCTGGGGTTAAATCAGGCTGGGATTACATCGACGGTTGCATGATTATGGCTCTTCTGGAGCTTTACGACACCAGCAAAGACGAGAAATTCCTTAAATTCGCCGATTATTACGAAGACTACAGAATCCACGAAGACGGTACCATTGACGGCTTCAAAAAAGACGAGTGGAACATTGATTCAATCAACGGCGGGAAGAATCTTTTTCCCCTTTATTCACTTACAAAAAAAGAAAAATACCGCCTTGCCCTGGAAAAAATCTATGAACAGGTAAAAAATCAGCCAAGAACAAAAGAAGGCAACTTCTGGCACAAGGAAATATATCCCCATCAGGTCTGGCTTGACGGCCTTTACATGGGCTTGCCTTTTTACATGGAGTACGATGCTACTTTCAACGGCGGAAAAAACAAGGAAGACATTTACAATCAGTTTTTCAATGTTGAGCGCTTAATGAAAAATCCAGCAGATGGGCTCTATTACCACTGTTTTGACAGCTCTAAGGCTTCTTTCTGGTGCGACAAAGACACAGGCTTGTGCAAAAATTACTGGCTTCGTGCCCTGGGCTGGTTTTCAATGGCCATGCTCGACAGCTTGAATCATGCGCCGGACAAGGGCAGTGACAGCTGGAATCATTTAAGGCAGATGTTCATCGACTTGCAGGACTCAATGCTCAAAATTCAGGACAAAAGCGGCATGTGGTATCAGCTGCCGGCTCTTCCTGAGGTTGAGGGCAATTACCTGGAGACTTCAGGAACTGCAATCTTCTCATATTCTCTTTTAAAAGGCCTTCGCACGGGTATTCTCAGCGATTGCCCGAACGCCGAAAAATACAAGGCTGCCGGAATAAAAGCTTTTGAAGGAATCTGTGCTAAATATCTTAAAACTGATGGCGGCGTTCTGAGCCTGGATGGAATTTGTCTGGTGGCAGG
>OCVV011289506.1_pt1 | contig 12310 bp, 8 predicted proteins | sample 1539721 | NCBI WGS metagenome assembly OCVV01 (sample SAMN02144230, study PRJEB22623) | gut metagenome | biome: sheep rumen | host: Ovis aries | place: New Zealand | reverse complement strand
TTAGCATTACCACTTAAATTGAAATAAGTGTGGTTAGATAAATTTAGTAATGTATCTTGATCGCAAGTTGCGTCATATTCAAGATTTAAAACATTATTATTCTTATACAAAGTATAAGAAACTTTTAAATCTAGATTGCCTGGATACCCTGATTCTTTGTCGACTGAGTAATAAGAAAATATTATTTTTAAGTAGTCTTCAGTTTCTTCTTTTTGAGAAGAAAATTCTTTAAAAGCAAGAGAAGAAGATCCTCCATGTAGACCATTAGGATCACTTGATTCAATGACATAATCTTTATTATTTAAAGAGAATTTAGAAGAAGAAATTCTTCCTCCGGTTCTTCCAATTGTTTTACCAAAATAAGAATTATCATAAGGAAATTCATCTTTGTTTTTAGTTGTATAAACAATGGATTCTTGAAGACCATTTTTATCTAGAGTTTTTATATCGTAGATAGATGCTCCAACATTACATAAAGTAACTTTAGTGCCTAAATTATTTTCAATATCAATAAAAGTTAACATATTAAATCCCCTTATTTTTAATAATATTTTGATAATGGAAGAAGGAATCTTTTTTGATTCTTTCATTATTTGAATAATTAATATAAACTAGACCAAAGCGTTTAGATAGTCCATTGTTCCATTCGAAATTGTCGAGTAATGACCAATAATAATATCCTCTTAAATCTATTTCTTTTGATACTTTATCTAATTCTTTTAAATATTCATTAATATATTCAATTCTTTCTTCATCATGAACCTTATTATCTTTACTTAAAATATCGTCATTACAATATCCATTTTCAGAAATTGCAATAGGGTGTTTATATCTTTCGTAAAGGTATTTAGGACCATAATATAGAGTAGAAGGAATTACTTGTAACCAAGGAACGTTTCCTGTTTTATAACCTTTACTCATATCAGCAATTTTTAAGTTATTGTTTTCATCTAAAGAAGCATAAGTTCCTGTGTAGAAATTATAATAAATAATGTCTATTTTTTGGGAAATTAGTTCTAAATCACCTTCTTTAATATCGGGTAAAATATCTTTAAAATCTTCGTAATAATTCTTAGGGTAATTTCCAAAAATAATTGGGTCTAAATAGATAGGAGTTTGGTTAACAAATTCTCCATTCTTATCTAAATAAAACATTGCTTCATAACATTTTTTATATAGTAAATCATCTTTAGTTATAGGAATTAATGGTCTCATACATGGCGCAATACCTATAAAAGAAGAAGGAACATTTTTTCTTATGACTTTAACTGCTGTACCATGCATTAATAATAAGTTATGAACACAAACTAATAAGTCTTTAGTACTTAATTTTAATCCTGGTGCATGTACTCCATACATATGTCCTAAAGTAAGAATTACTTGAGGCTCATTGACAGTAATAAATTCGTTAGTATAAGGAGATAATGCTTTAGTAATAACATCGACATATTTTTCAAAATAAGAAACGATGTCACGGTTTAAAAAACCACCTTTATCTTGAATCCATTGAGGTAAATCCCAATGATATAAAGTGATTAATGGTTTGATACCATTACTTACTAATTCTTTACATAAAGAGATATAATATTGAATGCCTTTTTCATTAGGATTATTATTTTCGTCCATTACTCTAGTCCAGGCAATACTAAAACGATAAGAAGAAACTCCAAGTTCTTTTAATAATTTTACGTCTTCTTTGTATTTATAATATGATAAAGCACATGTTGATCCGTCAGTAGAATCATCAATGTTACCTTTGATTTTAGTAAAAGTATCCCAGATTGAAGGGACTTTGTTATCTACGTTAGGTGCGCCTTCAATTTGATAAGAAGCTGTAGCGCATCCAAAGACAAAATTCTTATTAAACATAATTTCCTCCAAATAAAATGGGGCAATGTTGCCATTGTCCCGTTTATTTATTAATTATGGCAATTAATTAATTTTTTTAACTGTTTCACCTTTTTGCATATAACCTTTAACAGAAATACGTTCTGGTAGAGAAGTTTTTGGATTTTCAATTAAGTCAATTAATTTTCTTGCTGCTTGAATTCCAATTTCTGAAGAGTTTTGTACATATGTAGTTAAGACTGGACGAAGTAATCTAGAAAGTTTAATGCCATCATAACCGACAATAGAGATATCTTCAGGAATTCTTAAACCATGTTTTTCAATTTCAGTGATGCCACCTAAAAGAGAATAGTCATCTGGATACATAATAACTGTTGGTCTATCAGGAAGTTCGAGTAATTCTCTTGTAGCTTTGCCTGATACTTGAGGAATATGATATGCACCTTGTTTGATATATTCTTCTTTTACTGGAACGTTATGAATTGCACATGCTCTATAAAATGAAGTGACACGTTTTTGAGTAACTGATGTGTCATCACCTTGAATGAAGGCAATTTTCTTATGTCCGTTTTCTACTAAATAAGAAATGATATCTTGAATACCTTGGACGTTATCTGAATCTACTGATGATTTGTCATTGAAATCATAGTCAATAGTAACTGTAGGAAGACTGCTATCTACTAATTTGATAACTTCAGGATCTTTAAAATCGACAGAAGCAATAATTACTCCATCAACATTTCTATATTTAGCATGTTCATAGAAAGTTAAATTATTGTTTGAAAAATGGTGAGAAATGAAGGTGATATCATAACCATTCTTTTCTGCTTCATCTTTGATTGAGTTAAGAATAGTAGAGAAATATTCGTGTTCTAAACCAGATGATGTTTTATCGACAAAAAGAACTCCAATATTGTAGCTTCTATTTGTTTTTAAAAGTCTTGCAGAAGCATTAGGAACATATCCCATTTCTTTTGCAACTTGCTGTACATATTCGATTGTTTTTTGGCTTAAATCAGATTTGCCACTTAAAGCTTTTGAAACTGATGCAATTGATAATCCACAAGATTCTGCAATATCCTTAATTTTAACCATAAATTCCTCACACTTTTATCGTTACCCTTAATCGTTTAAGGGTCCTTAATTTAATAATAAGTGCCAAAAGCATAAAAGTCAACCGATTAAAGAGCATTTATAAAATAAAAAAATACAATTTTTATAGCAAAGCTATAATATATGAAAAAATTATCTTACTAAAACGTTTGACTAAGATATAAGATTTCAAATCCTTTAAATCTGTCAAGTTATTTCAAAAATAATAATTTTTTCACTGTAAATGCACAGAAAACTTATTTTTATGCTTAAAATTGATTGCTTTATTATGAAATTTAGATATAATTTAATTAGGTAACCTTAAACGTTTTCGTAAATGTGACGAAAGGAAATAGAAAATTATGAAATTTGGACATTTTGATGACAGTAAAAGAGAGTATGTAATTACCGATTACAACACACCTCTACCTTGGATTAATTATTTTGGACAAGATGGTTTCTTTTCTTTAATGAGTAATACTTGTGGAGGATATATGTTCTACAAGGATGCGAAGTTAAGACGTATTACTAGATTTAGATATAATAATGTTCCTCGTGATTTTGGAGGTAGATATTATTACATCAATGATAATGGTACTATTTGGAACCCAGGGTTCTTACCATTAAAAACTAAACTTGATTCTTATAAATGTCGTCATGGCATGGGATATAGTATTTTTGAATCAGAAAAGAATAAATTAAATGCTGAATTATTATGCTTTGTTCCACTTAAAGATTTATGTGAAATTAATATGCTTACTTTGAAAAATGATTCAAATGAAGTTAAACATATTACTTTACATGGTGTTATTGAATGGTGTTTATGGAATGCAGTGGATGATCAAACTAATTTCCAAAGAAACTGGAATATTGGTGAAGTAGAAATTGATGAATCAACTATCTACCATAAAACAGAATATAGAGAAAGAAGAAATCATTATGCTTTCTCTCATACAAATATTCCTCATGATGGATATGATTCAGATTTGGATACATGGATGGGATTATATAATTCTTATAGAGATCCAAAAGCTGTTATGGAAGCAACTTCATATCAAAGTAAAGCTTCTGGATGGGCACCTATTGCATCTCATATGTTTAAATTCGATTTAAAACCAGGTGAAGAAAAGACAATTATTTTCCAAATTGGTTATGTCGAAAATGAAGAAGATAAGAAATTTGAAAAATTATCAGTAATCAATAAAGAAAAAGCATATGAATTACAAAAGAAATATGCAACTAAAGAACAAGTTGAAAAAGCATTTGAAGAATTAAAAGAAAAATGGATTAACTTACTTTCAACTTTACATGTTGAATCAGATAATCCTAAGTTTGATAGAATGGTCAATATTTGGAACCAATATCAATGTATGGCAACATTCAATATGTCACGTTCTGCTTCATATTATGAATCAGGTACTGGTAGAGGTATGGGATTTAGAGATTCTTGCCAAGACTTATTTGGTTTCTTACATTTAATTCCAGAGAAATCTAGAGAAAGAATTAAAGATATTGCATCAATTCAATTTAAAGATGGTTCTACTTACCATCAATATCAACCATTAACTAAACGTGGTAATGCTGATATCGGTGGAGGATTCAATGATGATCCATTATGGTTAATTGCAGCAGTAGCACAGTACATTAAAGAAACTGGAGATTATTCAATTTTAAATGATCCTACTCCATTTAATAATGAAGAAGGATCAGAAGTTCCACTTCTTGATCACTTAAGAGCATCATTTAATTTCATTGTTACTCATAAAGGTCCACATAACTTACCTTTAATTGGTCGAGCGGACTGGAATGACTGCTTGAATTTAAACTGTTTCTCAAAAACACCAGGTGAATCTTTCCAAACTGCATCTAACTTTGATTCTGGCAAGGCTGAATCAGTATTTATCGCTGGTATGTTTGTTTTATATGGCAATGAATTTGCAGAGATCTTAAAACATATTGGTAACAATGATGAAGCTAATAAAGTATTAGAAGAAGTTAAGGTAGTTGAAGAGGCAACTATTAAATATGGATGGGACGGAAACTGGTTTACTAGAGCATATGATGCTTTTGGTAATAAAGTTGGTTCAAAAGAATGTAAAGATGGCCAAATTTTCATTGAACCACAAGGTTTCTGTACTATGGCAAGAATTGGAGAAAAATTAGGATATGGTAAGAAAGCTCTAGATTCAGTAGAAAAGATTTTAACTAATGATTATGGAGTTGAATTATTATATCCAACATACAAGGAATATCATGTAGAACTCGGTGAAGTTTCTTCTTATCCTCCAGGATATAAAGAAAATGGATCAGTTTTCTGTCATAACAATCCTTGGATAGTAATTGCAAATACTGTTATTGGAGATAACGAAAGAGCATTTGATATTTATAGAAAGAATTGTCCTGCATATTTAGAAGATGTTTCAGAAATTCATAAGACAGAACCTTATGTATATTCTCAAACTATTGCAGGTAGAGATGCTCAAAATTATGGTGAAGCTAAGAACTCTTGGTTAACTGGTACTGCTTCTTGGACAATGGTCGCAGCCTCACAAGCACTTCTTGGTATTAAACCAGACTATGATGGATTAAAGATTGATCCACATCTACCAAAAGAAATTAAACATGCACATGTAACTCGTATTTTTAGAGGTGTTAAATATGATATTGAAATCATTAATAATGCATCTAATAAATATCAGATGTTTGTAAACAATACGCTAGTAAAGGGTAATGTAATTCCATTTAATAAAGTAGACGATGTTATTAAAGTAAAAGTCGAATTATAGTTATCTTAAAAATAAAATCCCCGTTTATTTTTTCTAGACAGAGATAGGTACCGAGAGGTATCTATTTTTGTTTGGTCAATAAAAAAATACAGGCAAATTTGATTGCCTGTATTCACTTAATAATTAATTATTTTTTTTCGTGTTCAGCTTGTTTTTTTGCTAAATCATCATCGAATCTAAATTCCGAAGCGAGAACTTCTGATAAGAATTCGAGGTTTCTTTCGTTTTCTTTGCTAAACATATGAATTACATTTCCGTTGAAACCGAATGTGACATCTTTATTGATGTAATCAACGTGAACTCCATCATTTGGAACAATAGCAATAATATCTTTATTATTGACTGTAGCGTGAATATGAGAAGTTGTACCCATAAGTTCAGTTACGTTAACTCTACCTGTAATACCTTTATCAGTGATTGACATATGATCTGGTCTAACACCTACTAAGATATCTTGTTCTTCAACTTTAGATTTTTTAAGTCTTTCTTGTTTTTCTTTAGATGGTTTAACAACGTATCCATTGATATCTACATAGTAGCCATCTTCTTTCTTGAGAAGTTTAGCATCGAAGTAGTTCATCTGAGGGATACCAATAAAACCTGAAACGAATAAATTACGTGGATGATCAAATACTTCTTGTGGAGTACCGACTTGTTGGATATAGCCATCTTTCATAACAACAATTCTATCTCCAAGTGTCATAGCTTCGATCTGATCGTGTGTGACATAGATGAATGTTGTTTGAATTCTTTGTCTAATCTTAATGATTTCTGCACGCATTTGGTTACGTAATTTTGCATCTAAGTTAGATAATGGTTCATCCATTAATAGAACTTTAGGGTTACGTACAATTGCTCTACCGATTGCAACACGTTGACGTTGACCACCAGATAAGTTCTTTGGCTTTCTATCAAGGTATTCAGAGATATTTAACATTTCTGCAATTTCACGAACCTTGAAATCAATCATATCTTTACTCATCTTTTTGAAGTATGATTCTTCACCTTTGTCAATTAAACCATTACATTCAGTAATACGAGCTTCAGCTTCTTTTTTAACTAATTCGTATTTTTCTAATTTCTTTTGTAATTTTTCTGGTTTATTTGAGTATTTTTCTTTTAATTCTTCTTCAATATGTGCAATCTTTTCTAATTTATTATTTAAATAACGAATTTCAAATTTGTATGTAATATGTTGAGGTAAAATTCTTAATGGGTATGCCATGTTTTGGAATACGGTCATATGAGGGTAGAGAGCATAGCTTTGGAAGACCATAGCAATATCTCTATCTTTTGGTTCGACAGCATTCATAAGTTTGCCATCGATATATAAATCACCTTCAGAAATATCTTCTAGACCTGCAATCATACGTAATGTAGTAGATTTACCACATCCAGAAGGACCTACTAATACAACAAATTCTCCGTGTTTAATATCAAGATTGAATTTTTGAACTGCGACAACACCTTTATCAGTAATTTGAAGATTTGTCTTTTTTACTTTTTCACCTTTTTTAGGCTTTTTATCTATATATGGATAGATTTTAACTAAGTTTCTAATTTTTACGTCTGCCATAATTTGAATTCCTTTACTAACCTTTTACTGAACCGGCTGTTACGCCTTTAATAATAAATCTTGATAAGAAGATATATACAATTACTACTGGAATAATTGATAAGAAGATTGCCATGTAGATACAACCTAAGTCTTTACTACCCCATGATGTTGAAGATAAAGCATTAATCATAATTGGTAATGTCTTTTTATCTTTATTTGATAAGAGTAGAGAAGGCATATATAAGTTATTCCATGAACCAACAAATGAGAAAATAAACTGTACTGCAAGTGCTGGTTTCATAATAGGAAGAACAATTCTATTGAATGTCATGAATTCGTTAGAACCATCCATTCTTGAAGCTTCAATTAATTCCTTCGATACTGTTGATCTTAAATATTGAATCATATAGAAGAATGTTGCAGGAGCTGCAATTGAAGGAATGATTAATAACCATAATTTATTTCTAAAGCCATATTTAATTGCAATTTGATAGAAACCTACTGATGATAACTGAGAAGGAATCATCATAATTGCTAAGATAAAGATTTCTGCTGCTTTCTTTAATTTGAAGTCATATGCCCAAATACCATAAGCAGTTAATGCTGAGAAATAACATGTTAGGAGAGAAGAACCTAATGCGACAATTAATGAATTTTTTAAACCTATAACTGCATTGAATTCACCTCTGAATGAAGTAAATAAGTTATGTAAGTTTTCGAAGAAACTGTCACTTGGAATTAAAACAAGTCCTCCATCTTGTAATTGGTTATTTGATCTAGTTGTATTTATAAATAATAAATAGAAGAAGAAGAATGACATGAATGTTAAGAAAATTAAGAATAAATAACATAATGTCTTAACAATAATTAATTTAATTAATGCTTTTCTACTTTCTGAAGAATCGACTGACTCATATAATTTTGATTTATCTGCCATAATTAACGATCCTCCTTCTTATTGATTGTTTTGAATACGAATATTGATAGAACTGCAGTGATAATAAATAAGATGACTGAGATAGCACCTGCTCTACCGTAGTTCTTCATATTAAGGTAATCATTTAATAACATGATAATTGTTCTAGTACCGGTGTTCTTTGCTTTGTTAGTTAAGACTTGAGGAACATCGAACATCTGTAAGCCACCGATCATAGATGTAATTAATACATAAACAACGATTGGTTTTAATAGAGGAAGAGTCATATCAAATAGTACTCTTCTAGTTGATGCTCCATCAATTCTTGCAGATTCAAAAATTGATTCATCGATACTTTGAATACCTGCCATTAATAGAATAGTTGTGTTACCAAACCACATAATGAAGTTTAAGAATGCAACCATTAATCTTGCAGATGTTTTATTGACTACGAAGTCGAAATGTTCAGGAATCCAACCCATATCTTTAAATAGAGTATATATAGGTCCGATTTGAGAGAAGAGCATTAAGAATAATGCTGAGAAAGCTGAAGCCATAATTAAGTTTGGCATATAGAATGCTGTCTTAAAGAAGCCAGTTCCTTTTAATTTTAATCGTGTAGAAGTGAAAATTAAGGCAAGAATTAGAGCGATAACCATTTGAGGAATTGCTCCGATAATCCACATAATCAATGTGTTGCCGATTGTTTGATATATTTCAATAACCCCTAATGCATTTTCTTGGAATAATCTTTGATAGTTCAGGAAACCGCAGAACTCTGGATGAGCATCAGTGACTAATATTCCTGAGAAAGGATCGTAATCAAAGAAGCTATCGTAAATAGTTAAGAGCTGTGGAACTAGAGTGAAGATAAGATAAATTACAAAGAAAGATGCAATGAAAATATATCCCCACTTAGTGTAACTAAGCTTTTTCTTGGGTTTATTTTCAACTTCATTTAAGCCTTCAATATTACTTGAATTCTCAATGTTTATTTGTGTTGATTGCATTGTCTCACCTCGCTAAAATGTAGTTTTATGTCGAAATAAGAACCATGACGGTCAGGCCATCACGGTTCTTATTAAAGTTATAGATAAATTAATTATTTAGAACTTGGAATTACTAATGTTGGGTATGATCTAGCAATATCTGCATAGAATTCTGGTAATACTTTTTCTTTTGAATCTAATTCACCTTTTAAGAATTTACCGAATGCTGTTTGGATACCTTCATTACATAATTGATCGTAGATTGTATTGTTCTTTACAACAATTGAATCTGCCATATCGACCCAAATCTTTGTGTCGTTTTGTCCGCCTAAGAAACCGTTACCTTTCTTTTGTGTTTCGTTTTCTGTAGCAACTGCACCGTTAACTTTCTTGTTATTTGAGAACTGGCCATCATCAACTACTAATTTCTTTAAGATTTCTTCATCTTTTAAGAATGCGTTCATTGTCTTACCAACTAAATCTGTGTTGTTGCCACCTTTAGCACCGAGTAACCATGTACCTCCCCAGAAGTATGCTTGTGGGCCTTTAACAACTGCCCAGTCACCCCATGTATGATCTGGTGAGTAATTATCTTTTGTTTCATCTGGTGCTGTTGAAGCTGTACCATTACCCATAGCTGGACCCATACAGAAGTTGTAGTACCATGCTGGACCAAATGTACAGAATGTTTTACCTGTCTTCTTGAATTCAGCTGACTTTTCGCCGTCCCAAACACCGTATGTTGTTGTTTCGCCTTTATCTAATTGATCTTTTGCTTGATCCATCCAAGTATTAACGAATGCTGGAACTTCAAGTTTGTTATCTTTTACCCATGGTGAAGCAGCGTTGTTTGAATATACACGGTATGTATCAGCAAATGAAGCTGTCATCTTGTTTCCTGCTGCAGCCATTAAATCTGCTGTTTCATTGTATTTTTCCCATGTTGCTACATGTTTCTGTACTTCTGTTGGATCATCTGTACCTAAAACTGCTTTAGCTATTGATCTTCTGTAGATTAAACCTGCAGGGCAGCACTGGAATGAAGCACCTTTTACAACACCGCTTGTATCAGTGACTTGATCTACTGTATATTTATATGCTTGTGAGAAATCATTGACACCGTATGCTGTCTTAACATCTAATGTAGCATCTGAGTTGACATATTTTAAGATATAGTCAGCTTCTGCTAAGAACATATCAACTTTTTCGTCTTCTGAGAATGATTCATTGTTTGCTAATGCTTCATCGAGAGCTTTTTGATATGCACCGTTATCTGATGGTGTGATTGTCCATTTTACTTCAACACCGTTGAGATGGTGAACAGCATTTGAATCATCGTTGTTCTTTTCATCTGAGACATATTTGTTGAAATAGCCTTGGAATTCAGTGTTCCATGCATAGATGTGGAAAATTTCCTTCTTTGAGCATGAAGTAAGAGATGCGCCTGCTGCTAAACCGACTGCAGCAACTGCGGCTAAACATAAAATTTTTTTCTTCATTTATTCTCCTCCAATTATCCATAAAATTAAGAAAAAATATTTAGTCTCAAACGTTTCCGTTTTATTGACAAGGACTCTAAACAGATGAAAGCCCTTACAAGATATTTAGCAAAAACTTATTTCAAACGTTTTCGAAAATATTGTTACACATTTGTTAAAATTCTTCTAAAAACACTTGATTTTTGTATTTTTATCTTGCTTGCACTATTATCCTAACACTAAAAATCGAGTTTGTATAGATGGAATTTAAAAAAAATACGTTACATTTGAAGAAAAAATGTTTTTTTGAACGAAAACCTTTAAGTTTGTCAACATTTAAAATGAAAACGTTTAAGTTAATAGAAAGTGAGTGGATATTTAAATTTACTCCTAAAAATAGAAACAATTTTCGTGAATGAATATTAAAAATCACATTTTAAATCATTCTTTTGATTGTTTTCTCTGCATAAATTTTATTTTTTCTATAATTTTTTTAATTTTCTTTCTATTTTTTTAAATTTTAAGAAGATAAATTCTTTTTTTTAATTATAATTATCTTTACGAGGTACATATGGGACAAAATGGTATGCTTAAAGAAATAACTCTTAATCAGTTAAAACGTAAAGTTAATATATATAATAAGGTAAATAATTCATTTTCTATTTGTTTTAGAAGTGATAATTTTTCTTTATTATCAAATTTATATAATCTTATTAAAAATAAAAATTATCAATTACTAACTGATATTAAAAATAAAGAAGAAGAAAAATATTTTTATGTATTACCATTTAATGAAGAACATAAAACTTTCTTTAGCTTTTTAGATGATATCTTTGTGGACATGCAAAATCTTTGTAAGAAATATAAAGGGAAATTACAAATATTCTCTAAAGAAGAAAAAACTAGAATTTTATTTGGTCTTAAATATAATGAAATTGAAAATTTATTTGATCCATTTTTTATTTCTTTTGTCATAAATAATGATTATCAGACAACTTATGATTTATTAAAGCTTGTAGGAAATAATGAAGAAGTAAATGAAAATGTCTTAATTGTAGAAGGGTATGATCCTAAGAGTTTGAATTATGACCCTGAAATAATTGATTTTGACGCATTACAATCATCTTTAATTTAGTGTATGGGAAACCATACATTTTTTATTATTTTTGTTCATTTTGATAATTATTATGAATAATCTATTATGTAAAAATTTCTTTTGCAATTTTGAACAGTTAATCAAAATTGCGTTTTAAAATTTAACAAATCTTTTATAAAGATTATAGTTATGTATAAAATGATAGAACTACTATCATAACGAATTATTTTTTAAAAAAGTCTAGTTGTCTACAGGTGATTATTGTATTAAAATTTATTTATAATTTTTTATCGATTTAATTATACTGATTTAATGAGAATAAAAATTAATAGGGAAAAGATATATATGGGTGAGAAAAAGACTTTAGAAAATGTTGAAGCTAATTCAATTAAAGAATTAGTTGTTTTAATTTCGTATTTAGTTAAACATAACGAATCTCATACAGCAGAATTAAAAGATTTAGCAGATAATTTAAATGACTTAGATTTACATGATGCTTATGAAGATGTACTTGATGCAATAAAAAAATATGATGAAGGAAATAAAT
>OCVV010770275.1_pt1 | contig 12311 bp, 18 predicted proteins | sample 1539721 | NCBI WGS metagenome assembly OCVV01 (sample SAMN02144230, study PRJEB22623) | gut metagenome | biome: sheep rumen | host: Ovis aries | place: New Zealand | reverse complement strand
CACAACACGCAAGCGTTACAAAATTATAACAGTGAAATTGCATTTTTACAAAATTTTATCTAGTTTTCCAAACTACTTGAAAGAATTTGAAATACAACATATAATTGTGTTAGAGGTGATAACATGAAGATGAAGAAAAAAGATTTGCAAGTGATAGATAAAACATTATTCATATATAATCACTATAAAGAAATAAACAAATATCTTTCAAAGTGGATGAATAACGAACATTACGATATAAGAAATTTATTGAAATGTAATAGTGAATATTTAATCGCATTTGGTGAAAAATCCAACGGTAAAAGTACAGCTTCGCAAATGGTTCTAATTATCTGCTATTGGTTATTTGATGCACAAAGTGTATTATTAAGATTATATGATGAAGATTTTAAAAAAGGTCGCGCGCAAGGTATGTTTGGCGGTGTACCAGATGGTTTTGTTAAAGATATAACAAAGGGTAAATATTCAATGATCGTGTATAGAAATTTTGCGTGGTATCTAGCAAATTATGATGCAGAAAAGGATGAATACTTACTACATAATGAACCTTTTTGCTATAGACATTGTATATTAAACGCTGGTTCATCTTTCCAGCATCCAAAGGTAGAAATAATACTTTTTGATGAATTCATAAGAAAAGATACACAGCGTAACGCGCCAGATGAATTTATCGAATTTCAAACGATCATATCGACTATAAAAAGAAATAAAACTTCGTTGCAAATACTCATGATGGGTAATACAGTAAATTATTTTTCGATATATTTTATTGAAATGGGTTTGAAGAATATAAGACAGCAACAGCAAGGCACGATAGATACATATACGTATGGTTCTAGTGATTTAAGTGTATCGGTTGAATATTGTGATACACCTATCGGTAAAAATCAAAAATCGAACAAATATTTCGCGTTTAATAACCCAAAGCTAGATATGATTACAAAGGGCGCGTGGCAGTTAGATATTTACCCACATTTACCCGTTCGTTACCGCCCAAAAGATATTATCATATCGTATTACATCAAGTTTGATGATAAAATGTTTCAATGTGATATTGTAAACCGCGACATGAACCAATTTACATATATACATACCGATATAACAAAAACACCCGATTTTGATATCGATATAATATATATGCTTACAGAAGATGCACGCCCAAATATATTAAAGAATATATCAAAACCGGTATATGATTTTCAAAAAACGATTTGGTCTTTCTTTCCAGCGCACAAGGTATTTTACCAAAACAATGAAATTGGTGATGAAATACGTGCATATTTAAAATGGTGTTTATCATAAAATAAAAAAGGGTTTTAATCACCCTTTTTATATTTGGTTTGAATATGGTTCAAATAGTTCTTGTATTTATCCGCAAGGGATAATGAATAACTGGATGGTTCAAGATGAACACCAGATAATGTTACAACATGTTCTTTATTACCTAAATAATCAATGCAATCGAATTCTTGTTTATCATCTAAATATGTATGCAATAACTTTCCACTATATTCACCAGATATAAACATATCTTCATTAAATAGTTCAAAAATGCTTTTATTTTCCTTTTTTGATAAGTCAACCAAATATGGTATAGCGGTTTTCTTATTCAAGCCAGAAACGGTTAAATTATAGTTTATTTTACCATCTTTATAATGCTTACTATCCTTTGCATATTCTACCATATAACGTTTTGCACCTAAAGTTTTAAAGGTTTCATAATGATCATCATAATCATATAAACCTATGGTGTGGGTAACACCATATATATCTTTTGGTGAAAAATCATTTATATCGAATTTATATTTCTTACATACCTTTTCAATTTTATTTAGTACAATAGCATTGTATGTATCGAAATATCTTTTATGCTTCATGAAATTGGTATATTTTAAGCTATCGGTATCTGCGTATATATAATCTTCTTTTAACTCTTTAATACCTGTGAATAGGTTTCTTCGTGCATAAGCGGTACAATATAAACCCCATTCATAAACAAGAAATTTATCATATCTCGTATTATATGCATCTAAGCATTCTTGTATATTTGAAAAGTTTACATTAAAATCTGTACCATCAAATTCAATAATTGGTTTAACTGGATCTGTAACCATCATACCAAATATTGCATTTAACATACCTTTTAAAATTAGATATTCTTTTTCTTTATCTTCAACATCCTTTAGTTCGGTTTTGTTCTTGTAGAAATATAGCACGCATTCTAATAATTCTTTTGGTAAATAGTCTTTTCGTGATATCCACATATTATTTACCCTTATCATATTAAAAGTGTAAAATTGACAAATATTTTCATAGTCAACTTCGGTTATGGTAGTTTTAATACTGGATGCAGATACAACACGACCATTGTTAATAATTGCATCACTGGATATGTAAAAGCATTTGCTATCACTTATTATGTTTTCATATACATCATCACGCATTTTTAAATTTATAAATTCAATATCAAATATGCATGCATAGGTTTCTATATGCTTGATAAAGTCTTTATAATCTTTTACTTGATACAAGCGCGGTTTTGTCATTGGGTATTTTTCTAGTAATAAGCATGCGGGGTAACTGCTTGTAAAGTCCTGTGAGTGTACATCATGAAAGGTTATACCAGTATTTAATGCATTACTATGTGTAAAACCACCAGCAAAACACCTTTTTAACTGGTTATACTTCTTTTCATCCATTGTGAATTGATGTACCTTTTTTCTATACACTTTATGTAATTTACTATTTAAAACATATTTCTTTACATATCGGCGCACATATCCAGTTTTGGTAAGTGGTATTTTTAAAAGTGAATTATTTGGTTCATTTTCCATGCTTTCACGTATAAAGTAATTATCAACAATAACATCATATAAGCAATATTGTATTTCATCTTCTGTTAGTGGTGTTTTAGAATTTCTTATCAAATTATAATCTAATTTACCGACTTGTTTTACAGCTTCATATTTTGTTAGATTTTTACCAGTGGTTTCAAGTGAGCATCCAGCAAGGAAGTATGAACACTTAAACATAAAACCATCATTGGTTTGTGCATATACAACTTGATGTGGCGCGGTAGCAAATACCTTTGTAAAATTAAAATAATGCTTGATAAATTGAAATTCAAATTCAAGGTTACGTACATATATAATGATATATTTATTTTCGTTTAATCGAAAATGATCTTGTATTTTTTCCATGATGCTTTTGAATTCATCCCACGTGCGCCCCATAATAAATACATCATTTAACATCATTTGCCAAACGTACATGAAGCATACTTTTTGATATCTTTCTTTATCAAATTGCGTGCTTTTTTCTTTTAGCTTAACAATATCTATAGCTTTGTACATTTCATTTGTTTCTGTATCTATATATGCATTTGTGGTTTCAATATCAAATGTTACCGGTATGTTGTAGTATTTCTTTTTCTTTTTAGAATATTTTTTAATTTTAGATATTTTAAAAAGGGATAAGCAATCATCAATATCATCTATTGTATAATATTTCATCCCTTTCACCACCTTTACTTTAACGCTTCATATAGTTCTTTATTGGATAAGTCTTTATCCGCTTCTTGTTTTGCTTGTTCTTCACTTGCTTCTATTTCGTCAATATCTGGAAATTCACCGCTTTCAATATCGTATGATTTAATAGCACTAGTAGAGCCATAACCCTCTTCCATTTTTTCACGAATTCTTTGCCAATCTTCACTTGAAAGCTCTGTTAAATCCTTACCCGTTTTTTCTTTAAACTTCTTAACATATTTTCTAGCACCAGATACCGTTGAAGTATCCAGCCTTGCGGTATATGCAAGATCGCGCAATTCTTGTTTTAATTGTTCAACACCCATTTTTTGCGCAACCTTTCTTTTTATCTCACGTGGTAATGGATATTTATTTTTTCCACGTTGCAAAAGAAAGGGTGATAACTCACTATATTTGCTTTCTTTTAATCTTCTTACATTTGCAGTTACTGTTTTACTAGTAGATACCAATAAATCAATTAGATCTTGTTTATTCATCTTATATAAATCTTGTTCGGTAAGTCCTTTTAACTTTGCCATTGCACCAGATTTAACACCCTTTAAACCAGTCATTTAGTTCACCATCCTTTTACTTCTCATTAAACAATAATCATTTAATGCTTTTATTATATCACCATAATATGTTTTGGCACATACAGTACAAAGCATTCTTGAACCATCATTTGATATCATATGAAAAATATCTTTTTTACTTTTGCATGCAGTACAAGTATATAGTATTGTACCATCAAATTTATATTTTTTAAATTTATTGATATTATCGCAATTGATGCGTTCATCAATAACAACCATATCTGCAAGCTTCACAAGTTTCTTTACCTTTTTCATTTTTCCACATCCTTAATAAGTCGTATAACAATTCTTAATGCGTGTAAATCTCTTTGAAATATTGTCTTTAAATCGTTTGGCATTTCTCTAAAATTTTCTAACGCATCCTGTTTTAATGAATTTAATTGATATAATAGATCATCCTTATTTTTAATAATGTTATCATATTCAATCATATTAACGCCCTCTATATTGACTAACAATATAATCAAAATCATCTTTTGTAATTATTACTGGTTCTACAGTATAAGTAAAAATATATTTATCTTCATTTATCGTTATTTGGTGTTCGTTAGCTTCTCTAGCAAAGTTAATCATTTTTTGTTTATATTGTACATAAACATCATATGTATCAAACACCCCACGCGCTATATCAAAAACATCATCAATAATTAGTTTATTTTTAATCTTATTACATTCTGTTTGCATGTTGTTAGCAAATTTGTTAAGCATTTCTTCCATAATATCACCTTACCTTATGTAATAATTCATCTAATTGTTTATTTTTGTTTTCATCATATATCGTAAAAGCAACAACATAATAATTGCCTTTAGGGTTATATGATTTATAACTAAAATGCTTCAATAAATAATAAAATAGTTCAACTGCTTCACTATCTTTTCTTAAGTTTCGGTTTTCTTTCTCTAGGTTCATAATGTAATCTATCATATCAATCACCAATTCAAAGTATCATCTAAAGATTTTTTGAAAAACTGCCAGCATTTTATAATTTGCTCTTGCTTTTCAATTTTATAATCAAGGCTGGATGCTTTTATTTTGTCATCTAGCTCTTTAAGTAATAAGTCATACCTATGTTCTGTAATTACACCAGCACCATATAATTCTTGTATATCGCGTTCATTGTGTAATTCATAATCATTATAGGTAATATAAATAAGATCGCGTGCAATTTGATTTGCACTTTTAATTGCTTGTAAATTTCTTTCTGCTTCATTTAATTTTTTATTTGCAAATTTAATCAATTCTTGCAATGCTTCTTTTTCACTGTCTTTTAATGTTGTCATTTGTCTATATCCTTTCTACTGCGGTTATACCATAATACATACATCCCCTATGATGCTTTTTATGATATTCACGTGTTTTTTCTTCAATGAAATCATATGCATCACGATTAAGCTTTTCAATATGTACTATGCACCAGTCGGTTTTACGATTTGGTAAACCATCATTATTTTCTGTAAAATATTTAAAAGTAACCTTTAAACGCATTTTATTTACCTATCCTTATATTTTATTAAGGTAAATTGAAAAGCGGTTTAAAACCGCTTATTCAACTTTCATTTCAACTTCTTTTGGTTCTTCAATTTCAGCTTCTTTTACTTCTGGTACATAATCAAATTCATCTTGTTCTGCAACCATAGCTTCAAAACCAACAATACCGCCCTTTATCCAAATCTGCGGATATTTTAAAACGCCCGTTTCTTCATCTTCCTTTACTTCATAGCGTTTAGGACTATCAATGTATTTTGCTATTACATATAAGAAGCCGGTTTTTAAATCCATAATATCATCAAAGTTTCTAGTTTCTTGTTTAGCAACCTTAAATGCATCTTGTGTAAAATGTAAATCTAACCAGCGGTTGTGTTTACCAATATCAACACCATCTTCATCAATAACCGTTAAATGTTTTAAACCCTTGATGCTATTAAACTCTTTCTTGCCATCTAAAGTTTTCATCTTTCTACACTTAATAGAAATCTTAATAATACGATCACCAGCGTTTGATAAAACAAATGCTGGCTTTTCATTTACAACTTCAACTGCAGTATTTGCAGTTTCAACAACTACATCATTTGCCATAATAATTTACCATCCTTTTCTTAATATCTTTTTCTATTTTCGCAAATTTCAATAATTTCATTGATTGCTTTTAATTGTCCGGATGCATAAAGATATGCTTCCTTATCTACCCTTGCATGCTGTTCATCTGTTTGGGCTTCTAAAACAGCTTTTCGAATTTGCAAAAACTTTTTTAGTTCACCCTTTTCATTTGCCATGTTATTCACCACCTTTCAATTTACTAAACTTCGATATTTCTTCATTATCCTTGCCAGTTACTATAATTTCACAAACCCACGCTTGAAATAATAATCCATTGTAATTTACAACCATTAAATAATTATCTAAATACTTCTGTACTTCAATCTTTAATGGTTCTGTGTTTAAGTTTGTGATAGCACCACTGCTTTCACTCTTAATACGCTTAAATAATACGCTTTGATATTGTGCAATATCGATATAAAATTTATTTTCCATATTTGTCTGCCCCTTTCGTTTATTGCATCTATATTATAATTCTAATTTTTTTCAATGTCAATAGAATTTTTTAAAAATTTTTAAAATAAAATGAAAAAGATGCATAAACCCTTATGCACCCTTTTCACAGCAAACAAATATTTACAAAGAAGATATAAAAGCCAAATGATATTGACATCCTTATTATATAAAAATTATTTTGTTATTACAACACCTTTATTGAAGATATTTTCAATTTCTTCACGTTCTGCACTTAATATTTTATTATCGTTTGGTAAAGTAATATTGGATGCTTTTATAAATCCATAATCATATGAACCATTTAAAATTGCATTGATATATGTGTTCATAGCACCATATTTATTTACTGGTTTGCCCTTTTCTTGTAAATATAATGTGGTATCACCTAACGCAATCGTTGTATAGGATATTAAAAGTGCATAGCGTGGTAAATAATCATCTGTTGAACCCTTACCGGCTTTGTAATTACAATGGGTTCTAATTGCAGATGCTTCTAGATTATTTTTCATCATGGTTGCAACACCAGCATTTAAAATATTGTTTAGCTTGATTTGCTCACGCCTTACACTATCATTATATTCACTTGTATCTAAAAGTGAAAAATCACGTATAAGTTGTGCATCACCGCTATCAATAATATATGCACTTAAATCCGTTGATGCATCACCATCATATCTTGAACCAAATAAAACCCATTTGGAAGATGAATTATATGGATCAAGTACATAATATAATTGAACATATCTATCCACAACTAAATCATTATTTAATTTAACATAGCCACTATCACTAAATGGTACATATAAATAATATTCATTATTATGGAAACGTAAAGATGCGGTTATATCTGTACCACTACTAATTTTAAAGGATGCAAATTTTATCCACTGCACCGCACCTGTGATTTGTAATACGCTTGTTGTTTCGGATAAATCAACATTACCACTATCGGATATTGTTATTAAACCAGTGTTTACACCACCTACCCACGAAAAGCCAGTAACATATAAACCAGCGGTTGCAACATAGCTTGTACCGTTTGGTGTATATAATGGTATAACCGTTCTTTCTGCACATACAATACATGATGCTAAACCATTATGTGTTAAATAATTTATAATTTCAAGCATAATTGCATAATTCTTTACCACATAGTAATTTATAGGCGCCATATTTGTCATTGCAGTATTTACACTATCAATACCGCTAAATGTATGTGTTGTATCTGGCGCACTTGCGATTGTTGATACACCACTATGTATTGGCGGTGTTGGATTATCTCTTTTTGGTTCAACAGAAGCCGATATACCTATAACCCATTTCCAGCTGTTAATATCCGTTGGATCTAAAGTTACATTTGCATATTTGGTTATGGAAAATAAGTATCTATCACTTACTGGTAATAAATCATCCTTTAAGGTTTTATCATATAATAATGTGCATCTTTCAATATATCCATTTGAATTGAATATTGTATTGCTATAAGTCATAAGTACATCAATTTTTAAATCAACGCGCCATAACGAATTACCAACCAAATGAACATTTTGTATAAAATAATATTGCTCTGGATTTATTGTACGTGCATAGTTGCATGTAAATAATATCGCATCTGTATCAATAAGTACAGATGGTTCAAGTCTTGAAGATGGTTCAATTAAAGTACATATAAATGTTAAACTTGATGATGTTGAAAAATCTTTATTTATTTCATTTACACGTGCTTTTGTATATCCTAATTCAATTTGAAAAGTAAAAGCCATTTTTATCAATCCTTTCTATAATAAAAATAAGGATAGGGACAAATACGCCCTATCCCTTTTAAAGATATTAAGCAAGTAAGAAAACAATGAAGTTTTCGTTTGTATCATTGAAGAAAGCAACTTTTTGCTTAAACCAATAGTTCGTAAATTCGGCACTGTTAATATACTTTGTTCTAACTGTTGGTTTATCTTCCATAATACCTAATGCATCATGATCGAATAATACACCGATAATATTATCTTGTTCAACTGTTACACCGCTTGCAGTTTTGATGTTAATTTTTCTTGTACCATCAAGTGCAGTGCCGGTACCTTGCCAATATGGTACTTCTGCATGATATGGTAACTTTACAAATTCATCATGGAAAGTATTACTATCAAGATATGTTGAACAGTTTTCAACAAATTCACTTAATAATACTAGATGCTGTAATTCAATTGGTGTGTGGTTCTGTGCGCCAGCAATATTATAGATGGAAGAATACTTTGTTAATAATTTCTGGTATCTTCGAATAACACCACCAGCATATGCTAAGAACCCCTTATCAATAATTGCTTGATTTGCTGTTAAAGATTGAGAAGTTAAAGTATTATATGCTGTTAATAGCTTAACACAACGTACCGCATTATTATCGTTAATAACGATTGCTGTAAAGTTGTTAATAACCATTTGTACTAATGCTTCACGCTTAACTTCAATAGAGTTATAAACAAGTGTAAATACCATTGCAACAAACTTTTCAAGTTCGGATGCACTCTTAAATGCACCCTTGATTTGTTCATCTGGTAAAGACTTTCTAATCTCAAAAGCATCATTCTTTGCAAATAACTTTGTTTCATATGTGCTTTCAACATATACATTATCATCATATGAAGTGTTATTTGTAAGCATCCATGATTGGTTATCCTGTGCTTCATCTAGCTTACCACGTGTTTTTGCTGTAATCTGTCCGAATTCGGTTTGTGTTCTAAAGATATTTGGAAATTCGGATTTGTAAGGACGATTTACAAAAATTTCCATACCAATCTTTAATAATAAACCCATTGTGAAGTTCTCATATAGGGATGCATTTTGAATTGCTGTACCCATATCAACTACGTTTGTTAAATCTTCATTTAAAACTGCTGTTTCACCTAAATACTGTTTTGTTGCATCATTGACTAAAGTTGCAACTTGCTTTGTTGTTAATTTTACTAATGCCATAATAATCACCTTTCTTTTCTTATTTTAAATTTCTGTTACATTATCGGATACAAATGTACCACCACTAACCGTTGTAAATCCTGTTGCACCAGATGGTTTATAGTGCAATGTGTAACCACTGCCAGATGATGTTACATATACTTGTGCATAATTTCCATCATATAAGCATAATGTCATTGTGGTTTCACTTTTATAACCAGCATTATATAAACCAGCAAGTATTGTAGTAACATTAGTGTATTTAGTTGAACTGTTAGAAATTACTTCAGTTATCAATTTACGTTCGTTTACGCCACCCTCAGTTATAGTAAAAGCACTTAAATGTCTATATTTTGTGGCTTGTGTTACAACACCAATTACTAATGCACCGCTATTATAATGTATATCTAATTTTGTATTATCGGATAGTGTAATATCAAAATTTGAAGTGCTAGTCGCACGCTTTGCAAAATTTGCAAACTGTAATCTACCATCATATTTTACAACTAAAGGTTTGCCACTGTCATATACCTTTTTTACTCTATCTAATAACCCGCTTGTATCATCAAGATCAAGCATAATATAACCGCCGTTTAAATTCATAATTTTCACCTTTCCTTTTCTTTAATTTTACCATTTCAACGTTGTTATAAATTCATCAATATCATTGTATATCCCTTGATAAAAGTCATACTGTCTTACTTCAAATTCACTTTGTAACATTTGCTGTGAAGTAGTTACACCAATGTTACCAGTACGTGTTACATGTTCTGTGCCCGTATGCTTTGATGTATGTGTGCTGTTATAATCTACCTTTGAATAATTGTTTGTAGCATTACCATTTGATGTTGTTTTACCACTTTCTTTTTCACTTGCGGTATTATAACCCACAACATAAGAAGTGGTTGTATTATCCAAATTCACGCTTGTTTTATCATCACCGGTGTTTTTAACTTCATCAGTTAAATTAGGTGTGCGCGTTTCATCCATTGAATAATTTTCAAGTGGGTTGTATTCGGTGTTTAATGCATCATAGAGTTTAGCCCATTTAACACCAAATCTTTTATATAATACCATTGCGAAATACTGTAATACTTCTATATCATATCGTTCATATTGTCGCATAAAATTATGTGATAAGTATTTATCACCAGATACAATTGTACAGTAATCTAAATCAAGTATATCTGCATTTTCTTCATCTTTTAACCAATCGGGGATAGCTATATTATTCATTTGCAAATAATCAAGCATAACACGAAATATAAATACATTTTCACCTTGTATGGTGTGTTCATAATACCAATCAATAACTTTTTGTTTATTCATTGCTACCACCGCTTTCTTTTGGTGTATCTTCCTTTGGTTCTTCACCCTGTGCTTGCGCTTGCTGTTCTTTTAACATAGCATCAAGTGATGCACGAATATCACGCCAGCGTTTAGAAAGTCTTACAGATATTTTTTTACCATATTTGATATTGGTTTGTTCAACTGCTTCTTTTCTACACTCAAGCATATTATCAATTAAAGGTAGTAATGTATCACTATCTGCATTAAGCTCATTTTCATTTAAGCTTTCACGCTTCATGTTATAATTTGCATTTAAACCTATACCAATATAATATTGAGCTATGATATACTGTCTAGTTTCAATAAGTGCTTTCAATGAATTTGTTGATACAACACCATTTGTGGTTTCATGAACCTTTAGTAAATCAAATAAAGATTTACCGGCAATGGTTTTTATTTCATTACCTATTTCAACGCTTTCTAATACTTCTTTAACACTTTCTGCAACTGTATCGTTTTTAGCTTCATATAGCTTTTGAACACGTGTATCAATGATACCCCAATAAAATGAAATATCAAGCGCTGTTAATAATGATGCATATTTGGATATGTAAACATTCATACCATTATACATTTTATCATTAAGCATCAAAACACAATCTTTACCAATTTCTAATACCTTATTAAATTTTAAATAAGGGTTAGCAACTGTAATTAGTGTTGGTAAATAATATGTATCTAGTACACCACCTAAACCACCACCAAATGCATATAAATTACCATTTACTTCTGTAATAGCACTATAACCATTTTGAAGTAGTTGAAATTCTAAATCGTGCTTTGGTATTGTTTCGGGTAACCCATCATAATCAAACATTGACATTGTTATGTTCAATAAGGTTTTATACCAATCATTAAACAATATATCACGTGTTTTAACGATATCAAATTTTGTACCCTTTACCGCTTCAAAACGCCCTATTGCATCCGCCATTGTTAATTACCACCTTTCGTTGTATTTTTAATATCTTCAACTAGCTTTTTTGTATCATCTACTGTATCACGTATTTCTTCTTTGGTTACTTTACCATCTTTTACACGATCATAAATTCTTAAACCAAAGTTGATACATAAGATCAATACCGAAATAGTGATAAATGCAATGTTAAGATAGCTTTCTATATCCTGCGCAGATAATACAATACTACAACTAGATAATACAGAAGATGAATATGTTAATATCTTATCACGCACCGTACCACCCCTTTCTATTTCTAGTATATATCTTTTGAAAAATTCTTTCAAGTAGTTTGGAAAACTAGATAAAATTTTGTAAAAATGCAATTTCACTGTTATAATTTTGTAACGCTTGCGTGTTGTGTTATTGCTCTGTAAAGGTTA
>OCVV011317938.1_pt1 | contig 12312 bp, 11 predicted proteins | sample 1539721 | NCBI WGS metagenome assembly OCVV01 (sample SAMN02144230, study PRJEB22623) | gut metagenome | biome: sheep rumen | host: Ovis aries | place: New Zealand | reverse complement strand
CTGCCACACCATCAGCCCCAGCGAGTCGCAGAGGTCGTAGAAGTAGTCGTGCTCGTAGATGCCGCCGCCCCAGATGCGTATCATGTTGAAGCCCGCCTCCTTGGCCGAGCAGAGGAGGTAGCGGTAGCGGGCTTTCTGTGCTTCGTCAAGCACCGGGAAGCTGTGCACGGGTATCCAGTTGGCGCCTTTGATGAAGATGGGTTTTCCGTCACGGTAGAAGGTGAAGCTCTGGCCGATGCTGTCAGGGTCCTGCCGTAGGGACACGGCGTGCCGTGTCCGCTGGAGTTTGTTCACTTCTTTTGCGGACGCGGCACGCCGCGTCCCTACAGGTGGGGTGTTGGTGATGTAGGCCGGCTTCCATATGCCGCAGGTGGCCAGCCGCGGACCCCAGTCCCAGCCCTGCTGGTAGGGCGCTATGCGGGTGAAGGCGCGCCGCTCGGGCAGGGGGATGCCATAGTAGGCTTCTTTGGCGGAGTCACTCGGCAGCATTTCGCAGGTCTCGGGGTCGAGCGTGGAGAAGAGTGCATTGGTGGTCGGCCAGAAGGAGAGGCCTATTGTCAGCAGGCTGTCGTCCAATCCCGTCAGGAAGTCAGTAATGGGATATGAGTGTTGGCAGAACATGTTGTCTGGCGCGTCGGTGAGTTCTCCATTAATGATAAGGTTGGCCTGGCCGGCAAGGCCTTCGAACACCAGCCACAGGGTGTCGCCCTTGGGCAGGTCGCTCTTCCGGATGGTGGTGCTGTAGTGCCACACGCTGTCACCCACCCACTGTACGCTGTCCTCGTTGGTGCCGTAGTAGGGGTCGGGGATGAGGCCGTTGGCCATGAGGTCGGTGTGGATGAATCCCGGCACCGTGGCCGGATACCACTTGCCGTTGTATTCAAACTGCCAGTCGGTCAGTTCCAGCGTCTCCGGCTTCGAGGTGCAGGCTGCCAGCAGCAGCGGCAGCAGAAGGTAAGCTATGCGTTTCATATCATTTGGTTTTCATAAAGGCAAAGACGACGGCAAGGATGATGAAGACAAAGCTGACTAGGTGGTTCCAGCGGATGGGCTCACTTTTGAATACGGTGGCCACGATGACGGTGAAGACTGTCAGCGAGATGCACTCGGCCAGTATCTTCAGCTGCATCAGCGAGAAGGGGCCTCCGTTGATCTGGCTGCCGATGCGGTTGGCGGGGATCATGAACGAGTACTCGAAGAAGGCCACCCCCCAGGAGGTGAGGATAATGAGTATCAGCGGCCAGCTGGTGTTGATCTTCATCTCGGTGAGCTTCAGGTTGCCGTACCAGGCGAAGGTCATGAAGATGTTGCTCACGATGAGCAGCAGTATGGTGATCAGTGCTTTTGGCATATCATGTGTATTAGCATTGAGAAGGCTTGGTTGACCGTGCGGTCAATGTTCTGCTGGCGGCGACGGCCGGGGAAACTCAGCAGCTGGGCCTCCGTGTGTGTGGCGTTGGCCACGGCGATCCATACCGTGCCCACGGGCTTCTCCTTGGTGCCCCCGTCGGGACCGGCGATGCCGGTGGTGGCGATGGCAAGGTCGGCACCGAGGCGCCGGCGCACCCCTTCGGCCATTTCGCGCGCCGTCTCCTCGCTTACGGCGCCGTGGGCCTCCAGTGTGCTGTGCTGTACGCCGAGGGCGCACTCCTTCACCTCGTTGCTGTAGGCCACCACGCCGCCCTTGAAGTAGGCCGAAGCGCCGGCCTGTGCCGTCAGGCTGCTGGCGATGGTGCCGCCCGTGCAGCTCTCAGCGGTGGCTAGCGATAGGCTGCGCTCCGTAAGGGTCTTGTGCACCAGCTCGGCCAGGGTCTCGCAGTCTTCGCCCACGATGTATGGGCTGGCAATCTGGTAAAGACCACGGACGGCATGGTCGATAGCCTCCCGCAGGCTGGTCTCTTGCGGCCCGCGGGCCGTCAGGCGCAGCTTTGTCATGCCTGCCACGGGCAGGTAGGCCAGCCGGATGCACTCGGGCAGCGCCAGTTCCCAAGGCTCGATGAGGTCGCTCAGGAAACTTTCACCGATGCCCTGCGTGAGGATGTTCTTGTTGATGATCACCTCTGTGCGGAAGGTCTCTTGCAGCTTGGGAATGACGCGGTTCGCCATGAGCCACTCCATCTCGAAGGGCACTCCCGGTAGGGACACATAGACCCGGCCCTCGCGCTTGAACCACATGCAGGGGGCGGTGCCGAGGTCGTTGTTGAGTACCTCGCAGCACTTTGGCACCAAGGCCTGGGCGCGGTTGACGGGCGTCAGTTCGAAGCCGCGCACAGCGAAGATGCGGCGCACGTTCTCCAGCGCCACCTCGCTCTCCACCAGCTCGGAGTGGAAGTAGTCGCAGAGCAGTTTCTTGGTGATATCGTCCTTGGTGGGGCCGAGGCCGCCGGTGATGAGCACGACGTCGTAGCCCGCGTGGTCGCCGAGGGCTCGCTCGATGTCGTCGCGCCGGTCGCCCACCACCTCGACACATGCCACCTCGAATCCCGCCTCGGTGAGCATACGACTCATGGTCGAGGCGTTGGTGTTGACGACCTGCCCCAGCAGCAGCTCGTCGCCGATATTGATGATCTTTACGGTGTTCATAGCTTGAATTTCCTCTCGTATTCCTCGTAGGCGTAGTCCAGGCCGCTCTCCTCGTCCAGCATCGGCTCGCCGAGGTTCACGAGGTTGAACTCCGACATGTCGATGGTGGGGAAGTAGACGTCGGCCTCGTAGTCGCGGTAGACGCGCGTGATGTAGAGCCGCTGGCTGAAGGGCAGCAGGGCCTTGTAGATGGCGGCACCGCCCATGACGAAGACCTCGTCGTCGCAGTCCTTCAGCACCTTGAAGAGGTCGTTGATGCTATGCACCACCGTGGCGCCGTCGGCCCGGAAGTCGGGGTTGTTGGTCATCACGATGTTCTGCCGGCCGGGCAGCGGGCGCTTGGGCAGGCTCTCCCACGTCTTGCGGCCCATGACGACGGGGTGGCCGGTGGTGAGCCGCTTGAACCGCTTGAGGTCGCCCGAGAGGTGCCACAGCAGGTCGTTGTCCTTGCCGATGGCGCCGTTCTGCGCGATGGCCACGATGATGCTAAGGTTGGGTTTCTTGTGGAGGTCAACCATTGGATTGTGTGTTTCTTTCTTTGATGATATACTCCAGCGAGCGGACGATCGAGTCGGGGTCGATGTGCGACACGTTGCACACCAGGTCGTAGTTGCGGGCGTCGTAGCGCGACACGCCGGCGAAGGTCTTGGTGAAGGCCTCGCGCTCTTTGTCGACCTCGTCGATGACCTTTTCGGCCTCTTTGCTGCTGATGTTGAGCTTCTTGCCAATGCGCTCTATGCGTTTCTCGCGGTCGGCGATGATGAATATCTTGATGGCGTTGGGGTCGTCCTTGAAGATATGGAAGCCGGCGCGGCCCACGATGATGCACGACTCCTGGGCGGCCAGCTCGCGCAGCATCTTGGCCTCGGTGTGGTAGAGCTGCATGGGCGTCACCTCGCGGTCGATGGCCAGCGGGTCGCTGCTGGCGGCAAACTGGCGGTGGAAGCGGCACACCTCGTCCCACCAGCTCTGCTTGCGCGACCGTATGTGCTCGATCTCTTCTTCGGTGAGGTCGAAGTGCTTGATCAGCCCGTCGATGGCTGCTTTGCTGTATACGTTGATGTGCAGGAGCTCGCCCAGCTTTTCGGCGATCTCTTTGCCTCCGGAACCGGCTTCGCGGTTGATCAAAATAATAAATTTGTCCATGATTGAGGTATTAGTTGTTGTGATTGAATATTCGGGTTGCCCGGTCGAAGATGCCTGTGCACCAGGCCAGTGCCAGGCCGTAGTTGCTCACCGGTACGCCGGCCTCGAGGGCGGGCAGCAGGCGGGCCTTGACCTGCCGGGCCGTGATGACGCAGCCGCCACACTGGATGACCAGTGCGTACCGCGCCAGGTCGGCCGGCAGCGGCGACTGGCCACCGATCACCTCGCAGCTGAGCTCCTTGCCGGTGGTCCGGCGCAGGGCGGCGGGCAGTTTCACGCGGCCGATGTCCTCGCAGGTGACGTTGTGGGTGCAGCTCTCCAGGAGCAGCACACGATCGCCGTCGCGCAGCTGCCCGATGGTGCGGGTGCCGCGCAGGTATTCGTCGAAGAGCCCCTTCTGGCGCGCCAGCACGACGCTGAACGAGGTGAGGGGCACCTCGTCGGGCACCGTCGCGGCCACCTGCCGGAAGGCCTGGCTGTCGGTCACCACCAGGCGCGGCGCTTCGCCGAACGCGGCCAGCGTTGCCGCCAGCTCGTCGGGCTGGCAGAAGGAGGCCACGGCGTGCAAATCCATCAAGTCGCGCAACACCTGCACCTGTGGCAGGATCATCCGGCCCTCGGGGGCCGACGAGTCGATCGGCGTCACCAGCACCACCCGGTCGCCGCGGCCCACCACGTCGCCCAGCAGATTCGGGCTGCGGTAGGCGCTCTCGGGCATCGCACGCCGGATGGCGTCGATGAGCACGTCGCGCGAGCGGGCGTCGAAGACCGAGAAGCTGACGTCGGGCGTGCCGCTTGCGGCCGCGAGGTCGCTCTTGGAGGCCACCCGCAGCAGCGCCGTGTCGTGCTCGCGGCACCAGCGCTCCACCCGCTCTTCGGGCTCGCCCCACTCGGTGTAAAGCAGCAGCGCCAGGTCCACCTCGGCCAGGGCTGCCATGCTCTTCGCCACGCGTTGGGCTCCGAGGCTGCCCTCGTCGTCGATACCGGCGGTGTCCACCAGCACCACGGGTCCGATGCCGCCGATCTCCATGCTCTTGCGCACGGGGTCGGTGGTGGTGCCGGCCGTCGGGCTGACGATGGCTATCTGCTGTCCAGTCAGGCAGTTGACGAGCGAGCTCTTGCCCGCATTGCGCCGCCCGAAGAGGCCGATGCGGGGTTTCAATTCGTTGTTTTTCATGCGGCAAAGATACGAAAAAACAATGTTCCGTAGTAAAAAATTTATCAACTGCCTGTCAGTAGCGGCTCTTCAGCGCCGTCGCATCGCCCGTCACACACTGCACCGGGCAGGCATTTATGCAGAGATGATGCAGAGATGATGCAGAGGGGATGCATGGATGATGCCTAGTTGATGCCTAGTTGATGCCTGGATGATGCCTGGGGGATGGGGCTGAAAAAAGCCGGCGGGGGAGCTTTTGTGAGGGCATGGTTTGGGATATTTTTGTATCTTTGCACCCGGAAACGCTTGCCGCTATGAAGAAGATATTGCTGCTTATCGCTTTGAATTCCATGCTGTTGATGGTCTATGCGCAGGAGGCCGGCGCCACGCTGAAGCCCAACTACCGCGTGATTGCCCGCGTGGTGGCCGAGCCGTCGGGGCCCTACTTCCTCGACTCGCTCGCCGATCGCTTTGCGCGGCAGGACACCGCGCTGACGGTCGACGACCTGCGCTGCCTCTATTTCGGCGGCGAGGCCGGCATGCTCGGCCGGGCTTACAGCCGGCTGCAGGCCGTCGGCTCGCGCTTCGGCATGGCGTCGCGCCAGGCGGGTCTCGCCTGGTGGCACTACCAGATGTTGACCACCGCCGTGTGGAGCACCGGCGACGGCAGCCGGCGGCGGCCGCTGCACGTCACCTCGCGCGACGACGCCCGGCTGGTGGCCACCGACTTCGGCGCCCCGTTGTGGTTCAAGATCAAGGGGAAGTGTCGCTTCAGCGCAGCTCCACAACGGTGATGCCGGCGCCGCCGAGCTCCAGCTTCTCGGGGTGGAAGGTTCGCACTTCGCGCATGTTCCGTAGTTCCTGCTGTATGACCTGCATCAGGATCCCGTAGCCTTTGCCGTGCAGTATGCGCACCTCTTTCTCGCTGAGCAGCAGGGCGGTGTCGAGGAACTGGTGCAGCTCGTCGAGGGCCTCCTCGGCGCGGTGGCCGCGCAAGTCGAGGGTGGGGTTGAAGCGGGCCCGCTTTTCGTTCATCGAGTCGTAGATGCCGTGGCCAACGGTGGCGGTGGCGCGGGCGGTGGGTATCTTCTGCTTGGCGGTGGCTTGCAGGCGCCCGAGGGGGATCGTCATGCGGATTGTGTTGCTCTCCACGACGGCTTTCTTGCCCTTGATTTCCACCACCTGGCCGAAGGTCTCCTCGCCGTCAATGCGGACGATGGTGCCCACCGCGATGGGCAGGTCGGCCGTCGGGGCGGCGGTGGCGGCGCTGTCGGCGGCGCGGCGCTTCTCGCGCTGCTCTTTGAGTTCCGACTGTGCCCGGGTGTTCTGCTCGGTGGCCTGGGCCAGAGCCTCGCGGGCCTTGCGGGTGGCCTCGCGTTCGGCGTGGGCGCTCTTGATGTCGCTGATGGTGCGCTCCACGGTGCGGTTGGCCCCTTCCAGGATCTGCTGCGCCTCGTGGCGGGCGCTGCTGATGATGTCGTGCCGCCGCGCCTGCAGGTTGTCGTTGAGGCGCTGGTACTTCTCGGTCACCTCGGCCAGGAACTCGTCGGCCACACGCAGCTCCTCTTTCTGGCGTTCGATCTCCTTCTTGTCCAGCTCGAGCTGTTGCAGCTGGTGCTCGAAGTTGAGCTGCTCGCGGCCCACCATCTCGCCGGCGCGTTCCAGAATCTCCTTGGGGAAGCCGATGCTCTCGGCGATCTCGAAGGCGAAGCTGGAGCCTGGATGGCCGATGCTGAGGCGGTAGAGGGGGCGCATCTGGTCGGTGTCGAAGAGCATGGCGCCGTTGACGACGTCGGGCAGCCGGTCGGCCAGCAGCTTGAGGTCGGCGAAGTGGGTGGTCACCACCCCGTGGGCCCCCCGGTTGTAGAGCGCTTCGAGCACGGCTTCGGCGATGGCGCAGCCGCTGCGGGGCTCGGTGCCGCCGCCCAGCTCGTCGAGCAGGAAGAGGGTCCCCTCGTCGGCGCTGCCGAGGAGGGCTTTCATGTTCTGCAGGTGCGAGGTGTAGGTCGAGAGGTCGTTGTCGATGCTCTGCTGGTCGCCGATGTCGATGAACACCGACGAGAAGAGGCCGCACTCCGACGTGGCCCGCAGCGGTACTGCCAGGCCGCACTGCAACATGTACTGTATCAGTCCGACGGCCTTGAGCAACACCGACTTGCCGCCGGCGTTGGGACCGGAGATGATCAGTATGCGGGAGCGGCCGGAGGGGTCGGACGGGCCGGAAAGGCGCAGGTCGAACGGCACCACGCCGTCCCGCTTCTGCAGGTAGAGCAGGGGGTGGCGGGCGTCGAGCCACTCGATGCGCGGCTCGGGGTGCAGGGTGGGAACGCTGGCGTTCAGTTCGACGGCCACGCGGGCTTTGGCGCGCAGGAAGTCGATGCGGGCCAGGAAGCGGTAGGCCTCCTCGAGCTGTGGCAGCAGGGGACGCAGGCGGTCGCTGAAGGCCAGCAGGATGCGTTGTATCTCGTGCCGCTCGTCGAAGTCGAGCTCGCGCAGGTCGTTGCCCAGCTCCACCACCTCGCTCGGCTCCACGAAGGCCGTCTGGTGGCTGGCGCTCTCGTCCTGTATGAGGCCGCGGATCTTGCGGCGGTGGGTGGTGAGCAGCGGGATCACAGGGCGGCCGTCGCGGATGGTCACCTCGGCTCCTTCGGGGGTCCACCCTTCGCGCTTGGCGCGGGCCAGGGCGCCGGCCACCTGGGCGTCCACCTCGGCGGCTTTGCGGGCCTTCGTGCGCCGTATCTCCGCCAGGGCGGGCGAGGCGTTGTCGTAGATCTCGCCGTGGTCGTCGATGAGCTGGCCCAGGCGCGAGTTGACGACGTTCAGCTGCGAACTCTTGCCGCCGTAGCCCAGCTCCACCTCGATGGCCAGGTTGCGCAGGGCGGTGTATTGCTGGTGCTCCTCGGCGGTGAGGAAGTGGTAGCATTCGCGGATGGTGCGCAGCGAGAGCTTGAGGTCGAACAATGCCTCGGGCGGAATGAAGGTGTTGCCCACCCGCAGGTGGGTCAGGATGGGGGTAAGATCGATGAAGTCCTGCTGCGGGAACTCGCTCTCCATGAGCACGATCTGGCGCATCTCTTCCACCAGTTGGAGCTCGTGCTGCAGGGTGTCGTAGTCGGTTGTGAAGGACATCTGGTCCGCCATCTGGCGGGCCAGGCTGTTGGTGGTGCTTTCGGCCACCAGGGATCGTATGCGGTCGAAGCCTAGTTTCTGCTCAATGTTGTTCATCTAGTCGAAGTCAAGATATAAGGGCCACTTCTGGCGGAAGGCGCCGAGGCGCTCCGTGTCGAGGGGGGCGCTGAGGGGAGTGGTGCCGTTGGCGGTGGCGACCGGGAGCCCTTTGTAGTCGATGATGGCACTGTCGCCGCTGTACTCTCCGCCCACGCCGTCGGTGCCCGTGCGGTTGCATCCGGCGACATAGCAGAGGTTCTCGATGGCGCGAGCCTTGAGGAGGGTGCCCCATGCCTCGCGGCGGCTGGCGGGCCAGTTGGCGCAGACCAGCAGCAAGTCGTAGCTCATGCCGTCGTTGCGCAGCCACTTGGGGAAGCGGAGGTCGTAGCATACCGCCGGCTTGATGCGCCATCCACGGTACTCGAACACCGTCCTCTCGGTGCCACGGCTGATCTGGTCGTGCTCGCCGCTGGGGCGGAAAGTGTGGGCCTTGTCGTAGTGTCCGCAGGTGCCGTCGGGGAACACCCAGTGCATCCGGTTGTAGCAACGGCCGCCCTCGCGCACGATCCAGGTGCCGACGAAGAGCACCTGGTGCTCCATCGCCATCTGGCGGGCCCACATCAGGGTGGGGCCGTCGGCGGCTTCGGCCAGCGAAGCCATGTGGTCGCCGAAACCGGTGGTGAAGGTCTCGGGCACTACAAAGATGTCGCTCCCCGAGGGCGCGGCGGCCATGGCGGCCGCCACCCGGCGGCGGTTCTCCTCGGGCTGGGCCCAGACGATGTCGTGCTGATAGAGGGTTATGACCATAGGCGGGTGTGTTCGAGGTCGGATTTCAACTGTTGTTGCAACGCTTCGGGGCTGTCGAAGCGCATGATGTCGCGCAGGCGGTGGAGGAACTGCACCTCGACCGTCTGGCCGTAGAGGTCGCCCTCGAAGTCGATCAGGTGCACCTCCAGCAGCGGCTTGTCGACGCCAAAGGTGGGGGCGGCCCCTAGGTTGGCCATGCCGACGTGGGAGGTGCGAGGCGAGTGGGGCGTGGTGAGCCTCACGGCGTAGACCCCCTCGCGCGGGAGCATCTTGCGGGTGCCGGAGAGCGAGATGTTGGCGGTCGGGAAGCCCAGCGTGTGTCCCACGCCGCGACCGTGGCCGATGCCGCCGGTGATGCTGTAGGGACGGCCCAGGAGGCGGGCGGTGAGGGCTACGTCGCCCTCGAGGAGGCTCGTGCGTATGCGCGAGGAGCTGACGGCTTGCCCGTCGAGCAGGAAGGGGGCTCCGTGGCCGTAGCGGAAGCCGAGCTCGCTGGCCAGCCGGGGCAGCCGCTCGAAGTCGTCGTCGGCCTTGGAACCGAAGCGCGAGTCGTAGCCCAGCAGGAGGACGCGCATGCGCAGCCGCTCGAGCATGAGTTCGGCCAGGCGGCAGGCGCTGAGGCGGGCCACCTCGGGCGTGAAGGGCATCTCTGCCACGTAGCGTGCGCCGGCGTCGAAGAGCAGGCGGCGGTGTTCCGTCGGCTCGTCGAGCCAGTACTCGCTCGGGCGACGTCCGAGGGCGAACGAGGGGTGGGTCGTCAGGGTGACGATCAGGGGGGCGAGGCGGCCGTCGGTGGCCGCGAGTTGCTGGATGAGAGCCTGATGGCCACGGTGCACGCCGTCGAAGACACCGACGGTGACTGCGGTGTCGCAGCCGACGGCCTCGACGGGCCCTTCGGGGGAGTGGAGTTGGAAGAGATCGGTCATCGGACGAGGGGTATCGTGGGGTGGAGCCGCAGCAGGGCGCCGAGGCCGAACATGGTCTCGGCCGGGCAGTAGCATTTCCAGTAGTCCTTGCGGTCGGCTGTGTAGGCGAAGTAGTGGTAGAGTGTGCCCTGCATCTCGAGGTCGCAGCCGCCGAACTGCCAGCGGTAGCGCGCCCCGGCGCTGAGCACCCGGATACGGTCGTGGGTCATCGAGGGGGTGTTCGACGAGACGTTGGAGTAGTGATAGCTGCCCAGGATGGGCACGAAGCGCTCGCCGACCCAGTAGGCCACCTCGGCCTCGGCGCCGCGCCAGGCGGCGTGCAGTCGGGTCGAGGCGCCCCAGCCCTGCTTGAAGCGGAGCGGCTCCGACCGCAGGCAGCCCCACTCGTCGTAGACCAGCTGCCCCTCGGGGCCGCCGGTGCGCGAGTAGTGGAGGGCGTAGGCCTCGGCCGTCAGGCGCAGGTCGCCGCCCGTGTAGCCCAGGCGCAGGCCGGCGGCGGCGTTGAAGTGGTTGTAGTGGCTCTGGGTGCTGTCGTAGAGTCCCTCGCCGCCGTGGTGCTGCACGACGGTGTGCAGCGGCAGCGCCAGCTCCCACGCGCCCAGGGGCAGGCGGGGCACCAGCGTCAGGCCCCCGTTGATGATCTCCTGGAAGGGGCTGCGGTACCAGATGAAGCGGCGCCAGTCGACCCAGAGGTCGGCCGCCGCGTGGCGGCAGTCGAGCAGCAGCTGGGCCCCGGCGTCGGGGTCGACGGCGTAGAGCCGTTCGGGGTTGTAGAGGGGGTAGGGGAGGCCGTGGCCGTCGGCGTTGTGCAGCGAGCCGAGCACCAGCGTCAGCGCCGGCGCCAGGGCGATGCGCGCCTGCAGCCAGGGCACCACGTGCAGCGGCCCGAGGGTGTCGCTCCCCATGGGGTGCACCTCGTTCAGCGGCCCCTGCGGGAAGCCCACGGCGCCCCAGTAGTGGAGCCAGTGCAGGCCCCCTTGCAGGCTGACGCGCCGGTCCATCCGCCACTCCACCTTGGGCTGCAGCGCGAAGCCCGGCAGGGTGTAGCCGTCGAGGCGGTTGCCCGTGTACTCGTTGTTGACGAAGAATAGCGTCCCGTCCAGGTGCAGCGCCAGCCGGGCGCTGTCCTGGGCGGCGACGGGTCGCTCAGCACCCATGAGGCCTAGGAGCCCTATGAAGCCTATGAGTCCGGCGAGCCTGAGTTTCATTTTCCGAGGGCCTTGACGATGGCCTCCTCGATGGCTTCGCCGCGCAGGTCGCGGGCCAGGATGGTGCCGTCGGGGCCGATGAGCATGATCTGCGGGATGCCGCGCACGCCGTAGGTCTCGGTGGCGGTGCGGGTGCTGTCGACGAGCTGCGGGTAGGTGATGCCCAGCTCGGCCATCACCTTCTGGTGGGCGGCCTCGCGGGCGGCGCGGTCGCCGCGCTCCCACACGTTGAGGCCCACGATGACGAGGCCTTTGCTCTGGTATTTCTTCCACAGCGGCACCAGGTTGTCGCGGATCTCGAAGCGGCAGGGTCCGCACCACGAGGCGTAGAAGTCGACCAGCGCCAGGCGGCCGTCGATCAGGTCGCTCAGCTTGCCGTCCACACCCTGGATGTCGGTGTAGTGCTTGCCCACCGAGGTCTGCTCGATGGCGCGCAGCTGGTTCAGTTTGGCCTGCACCGACTTGTGGCTGGCCACCATCGGGACGGCCGAGCGGACGATGCTGTCGAACTCGCTGTAGCCGAACTCGCCCATGTTGACGATGGCCTGCATGGCGTGCAGGGCCAGCACGTTGTCGTGCTGCTCGTTGTAGAGGGCCCAGCTGGCGTCGAGCACCTGCTTCATGCCCAGGGCGTCCAGGCTGTCGAGCACCCGCTCGGCGGCGGCGCGCTCGGCGGCATCGTTGGTGCCGTAGTAGACGGCCATCTGCTGCTCCATCTCGTCGGTGAGGGCGCTGATGTCGCAGGCGTGGTTATACTCGCGCAGGCGGTCGTTCAGCGGCGTGCCGCCGATGCTGTCGTCGGCCATGGCAATGGTGCCGGGTTCCACCACCAGCGCCATGCGCAGCGACGTCTTCTCGCCGCTCAGCACACCCATCCATGCCTCCTCGGCGCTGCCCGTCAGGGTGAAGCGCCCGTCGGCGATCACGCAGCTGTCCACCGCCGCGCCGTCCTCGGCGTAGAGATTGTGGAGGTAGACCTTCTCGCCGTTCAGCGCCGGGTCGCTCACCGTGCCGTTGACGGTGAAATTGTTTTTGTTTCCGCAGCCGGCCGACAAGACCATAACGGCTGCTGCACAGAGAATTACGTTGATTTTTTTCATTTTTGAACCTTATTTTCAGAGTGCAAATGTACACTTTTTTTCCGAATTGTGCGCCGCCGACCCTAAAATGCCTCCCACAGCCACCCCGCGACATGCCATTTTTGACCCCTCCGAAATGCCCATGGTTCCTAGGTGGCTCCCTGATGACTCCCTGATGACTCCCTGATGACTCTCTTAAAACCAGGGCAAAACCCTTGCCCTGTCAGCGTTTTGCGAGT